>ERZ779645.654-NODE-654-length-19148-cov-6.594563_pt1 | contig 19148 bp, 19 predicted proteins | sample MGYA00511103_ERZ779645 | MGnify/ENA primary metagenome ERZ779645 (study PRJEB29588, sample SAMEA2158521) | human gut metagenome | biome: human gut; feature: human-associated habitat; material: faeces | place: Denmark | collected 2008/2010 ...
AGAACAGCCAGCAGGCTTTCCCATTCGCCCTCCGGGCATTGCAGGACTTCCGCCGAGGCAACCACCAGCACCTGAAACCGCCCCTGCTCCACATCACGGAGCAGTTCCTGTACATCAGGGCGAAGCAGCAGCGGCGTTCCCTCCGACGCGTCGCAGATGCGCTCCTGCTGGATCAGCCAGCCCAGCTTGTTGGCCGCGCGGCGGCAGGCGTTGCGCTGCCCAAGCACTGCGGCGGCGTCCTTGGGGTCATTCTGGTAAAGGCATTGTACCGTCACTGTGCGTCACCTCCATTCTCAGGGGAGATCATCTGTCTGATAAAGGCCATGAGGTCCCAGCCCGATGCCAGCGTGACCGTGTTGGAACCCACGTTAAAAATCGAGATTCCATTCAGGTCCATCTCGGCAAGGAAAGCTTTCACTTCCTCTTTATCGTAGCTAAGACGGTCCATGCTGGCGATCATCAGCAGGTCGAAGCGGCGGTTGCACACATCGTCCAGAATCGTCTGGATGCCGGTTCGGTCATCCATGCCTCTGGCGCTGAGCTGCAACGGCTCAAACACTTCCCGCCGAACAGCCCATCCATAGCTTGCGGCTGCCGCCAGGCACCGTTTCTGCTGTTCCCGCAGGATGGTTTCTTCCTCGATTTCGTTGCTGGTATAAAGACATTCCACTACAATCATGGTTTTTCCTCTTTTCTGTCCAGAACTGCTGCAACAAAAAAGGCCCGATGAGCTTTTACACTCATCGGGTCTTGTTTTCAGATCAGGAAACTTGCAGCTTGGTTTCCTGCCGCCGGAGCTCTTCCTCGCTCCGCAGCCGGTCATACTCCTGCAGCACGGCGGAATAGAGCATTTCGCGCGCCGCCCTGTTGATCGGGTAGGCAATGTCGCTGTGCTTGGTCCGGGCGCCCTTGGGAGCCCGGGGCATCTTGACGAAAGGGTTCTTCTTGCTGTTCTCCACGACGGAAATTCCGCGGATCGTGACCGCATTATAGATCACAACAGCCCCGATCGCTTTCTTCCGGCCTTCGCCGGACAACAGTTCCAATTGAACCTTGGGGTTCATCTCGGGGGCGGGAACACGGTCACTTTCACGGCCAGCAACATCTTTTTCCGTCTGATGACCGGCATCTTCTGCGGGAATCGCATTGCCGCAAGGCATGTCGGAAACCTCCTTGCGGACTTCCACCATTTCTTCCATGATGTTTCTCCTTTTTTGTTGATCGGCATCCGCGGAAGATCGTGCGGCCGGTGACGGTTGGTGCATCGCCGGTCGCACCAAATCTTCCTTGATGCAGTTTTTCTATCTCTGGCGGTGAAGATCTCACCGCACATCGTCCACCAGCCGTTCGGCTGCGCGAGGCTATGTCTTACTCACGGCCCAGGTTCTATCCTCTGGACCCCCGCACACTTTCTCTGTGCGCGTGCGTGTCTTTGCTTGCGGGAGCGCCACCCGCCGTAAAAAGCAGGCAGCTTTACCGCCAGCCGGTGAATCCGGCTGTTTCTATGGACATTCTATCCCTTACACCATAGCAAAGGGACAGCTGCAAATATTCGGTTGTCAAGGTTCTGCGCAATCGGATGTTTTCGGGCGGTATTCCGCCCGTTCCGGTTGCTTTCCGCCGCTCTTGCGGCTTATCTATATTATACATTTGTCTTTTTCCTTTCTCTACGACGCAAACGTTGAGATCGCCATTTCTTTCATACCATTTATGGTGATTTTACTCCAGAACCAGATTCTTGCCATTCCTTTTTACTTTTGCGGGAGTTGCTGAGCGGCAATTAACATCCCTTTTATCATCACATATGCAGACCCCCGTGCTTCCACCGGTATCTTATGCCACAGAGAAATTATTTCCTGTAATTGTGCATCATCAATTATTCCAATTTCTTTCGCTTTTGGTCCTTCCCCTTGAGGGAACAATTCTGACATTGGAATATGTAATGCATCGGTAAGTCTAAGAAGATTGCCGATCCTGGCTCTGCTGTTCCCTTCTCGATTCGGCAAATGGTGTTACAGGCCAGATCCGCTTCTGCAGAAAGAGTCAGTTGGGACATATTTTGGGCCTTACGTTCCTTACGGAGTTTTTCCCTCATGAACTTTAGACTATCCTGCACATCGCGTTCTGACATCACCATTCACCTTCTTTTGCGTTTTTCTAAATTCATTGTAACGAAAAAGGGCACTATTTCTCTATCCACTTCGTTGTTGAAATCCGCTTGTTTTCATACACAAATATGTTAAAGAACCCTGGGAACGATCTAAAAACCGTCATTGATGGGTTTGGACCCCATCGTACTTAAAGTTTTCCTACATTTCCTGGCTTTTTATTGGCTGTCTCTATTCCTATGTCTTTTTGTTCTGTATTGTTTCTCCTTCTGTACACATTTGGGCTTCAATACGCATTTTGCCTTTTTATCGATTCAATGGCATTATTATATTACTGCTCCCCTCGTTTGGTAAGTTCGATATGAACTATTTATTACTTTTATTAATCTTATTTTAGTCTATTTTTTGATATATTTTTATTGACAATAAACGTTTTTTGGTGGTAAACTGGCATTATCAACAAAATATTCACTGAACATTTGTAAGGGGTGGTCGTATGCCAAAAATCAGTCATCCCCTCTCGGAAAGCGAGCGGATATTGTTCCACGCAAACTATAAGTATATGTGGGATAAAATAAGCACTACTTATTTTGCAGTTCTTCGCTCAAAGACACCTCCTTCTGCAAAGATAGATGAAAAGAAACTTCCTTCCTACGCTATCTGTGCCAAGTGCAACAATGATGAGAGTTATGCTCCCAGCAGAGCTACTATCGCCAAGATTGTAGATTTTTACAATTCACAGATTCGGCCTCCTGTTGAGGTTTACCAATTTACACATGAAAGGCTCGAGGATTCCGATAACATTCGTTATCGCAGTTCTTCTGTTTTTGATCCTCGTTTTATCGGCACCTACCGTGGTTATTATCCTTCTGTGACAGAGGATGTGGTTATCGGCTCTTATCTCATCATCTTTGAGGAAGATGCCCGCCTGAAAGCCACACTCATTATGGGGCTTTGCTCAGATCGGGAAATGAAAGGCACCCGACTTAGAGCACTCCTTTCTGAAGAGCGGATCACTTATCCGAAGTTCAGAGAGTTCCATCGTAATCTTCCTGCAAGCCGACAACGCTACAGCTACTATGAGGGTATTGTCGAGCTGACAAATAGCTCCCTTACAATCTGCTTTCATAGCAGCGATATGGACCAGAAAAAACTTATTCTCACACTAAACCTCACCGGTTTTCATCCAAGTGATCCCGACCGAGAGTATTTAGGAGGCCTTGCCTTTGCGCTGGGAACAAGTGACGGCCCTTTTGATTCTCGCTTTTTTGAAATGGGGCTTGTTCGCAGCACTTTGCCTTACTTCTCTTTGGATTCAAAGGGCCTGTTTCCCCTCATCACACCAAAGGTAAAAAACCACACTGTATTGCTTCCATCAAAAGCAGATACGGCCTGGTATGTATATTTCTTAAAGCACAGCGATCTAAATTTTTATTGACCTCCTCATCGCCACTGTTTCATAGTTTCTGCTATTGGGCATTGTACGAAGTTTTGCTTGTCCTTCTACAAAAAGAAACCACCCCGGCACAAAATGTGATCCGAGGTGGTTGAAATATAAGTTTATGAAAATTAAAATTTTTAGACATAAGGTTCTAACCTATTTGGGGCAAGCTTCTTTTGTCACTATTATGTTTCTCAAACAATTCCCAAGCAAATGCTTGCGGGGGGCTATCGCAAATGATTTTTCCCTCTTTCATGCCGATAATGCGATCGAATTTTTTTGCCAATTCAAAGTCATGTGTTATAACAATCACCGTCTTATTATAATTTGGTTTTAGCAATCGATTTATTATGTTTTCTGATATTTTCGGATCCAAATTTGCTGTTGGTTCATCAAGGACAATTAAATCCACATCTTTTTTATGAAGGGTCCTATAAAGTGCAATTCTTTTCCATTGCCCACCAGATAATTCCACGCCATTTGAATCAAGTGCTCCTAAAAAAGTATTTAATCTATCCGGAAAGTTGTTTGCAAAATCAATTAATGGATCCTCACTCAGTTCCGAGAAATCATTCGGAGCCAAATTTTCTCTCAACGTCATCTGAAAATGGACAAAATTCTGTATCAAACATGCTGTTTTTTTTCGATAGTTGTCAAGATTTAATTCCATTGTTTTTCCATTGACACTAGCCTCTCCCGATATTGGGCGATAAATTCCTAAAAGCAAATATAATAGTGTCGTTTTTCCGCTTCCATTCTCTCCCACAATAGCGATTTTCTCACCGGTCAATATTCTTAGATTAATGTTTTTAACAGCACTTTCACTTCTTTGAGGATATCGGAACTCAACATTTTTCATTTCGATTTCATGAATTTTGTCAATACAATCTTCATCGCCTTCAGGCTCTTCTTCTAAATTCATCAATCGATTCCAGTCAGCAAAATTTATACCAAACTGATCCCAAGTTGATATCGTTCCAACAAAGCTCGATACGGCTGATTGAAGATTTCGTCCCGTATTATATACAAGGACAAAGGCACCGATTGGAGTTTTCTTTTTAATGACAAGATATCCAGTAAGCAATAATGCCATTGCCATCGCCATACTTTGTGTAACTGTTGCAATTGTCCTTTGAAAGGTGTTTTTCTGGCAAAGCCTTTTATATTCCAATGTAATCTTTTCTTTAACATCAATCATTTTACTGAAAAAGAAATTCACCAAATCGTAAGTCCTAATGTCTTTTGCGGCATATCTATCCGATAGCAATTCGACAAAATATTTCTCCACCCTTTTTTCCTTAGTAATTTTTCGTTCCAGTTCATAACGTCTATGGTTACTTTTAACTAATATAAAGATGTATGGAACATTAAATACCGCAATCAAAATTGGCACATACCATGCCACCCATACTAACGACGCCAACTGTAAGACAATTGTCGCCAGTGGCGTGTATAACGCTATAATCAAATTTAGTGATGACACAATACTAGACTTTATTGTTTGGTTTGCTCTTGAAACCAAATCATGTATTTCATACATTTCAAGACTGTTCAGTTTAACTTTTGCAAGCTTATTATTAATTTCATGCGAGACACTCTGTCCTAGTTTGAGTTGCAAAACCGTATTGAGATAAATCTGAAAGTAGGAAACACACTCTTCTATCACTTGGACAACTATATATGATGCAAACATGATTATCCCCAATTTGACCGTTATCCCTAGCGACAATTTGTTTACAACTTCCGTATAAATCATATTTTTTATTGGTCCCAAAAAAGATAAAAGAATCGTCAGAAGAGCAATTTCGAGCATTACTTTTAATGTTTTAGCTTCAAACAGTCTGCCAAATGATGCTTTATACTTATTAATTTGATCAAACATCTCAATCATTCTCCATCAGAAGCCACGATACATAATATCGACGATATTTCTCGCAGCCTGTCATAAGCTGTTGATGTGTCCCTATCCCCACAATTTTTCCATTTTCCAAATATATTATTCGATTCATTTTTGATGCAATTTTGAGTCTGTGAGATACAAATATCATTGTCTTCGATTTATCATCTTCCTCTAGCACTGTATTAAAAAAGCTATATTCTGATGAAGGATCCATTGCCGCTACTGGCTCATCAAATATCCATATATCAGCATTATCCAATAGAGTTCTGGTTGCTACTATCTTTTGTGTTTCTCCACCAGATAAGTCTATTCCATCATCATAAAGGGAAGCTCCTATTCGTGTGTCGAGTCCATTTTCTAGACGTCCTACAATCGATAATGCTGTTAGCTTTTGCATCGTGTTTAGTATTAAACTATCTCTGTTTTTTTCTTTTGAAAATATAATATTTTCCCTTATCGTAATGTTGAATTTATAACTTTCTTGCGCCATTAGAGCGATTTTATTTGCACCGATATCAACTTTACCTCGAGTGGGCTGCAATAAGCCAAGAATAAGATTTAAAAGTGTACTTTTCCCACTCCCGTTTTCCCCAACAATCAAAATTTTTTCCCCAGGATTAATAGAAAATGATATTTCTTGCAATAGCCTCCTTTTTTTATACTCAAAGTCGACATTTTCAAAGATGATTTTTTTACTCTTATTTTTTCTACTTTTAGCTATGTTCGGCTTCCCATTAGTTTTCTCTGCGAATTCAAAGTATGTATCAATCTCATATTTTATTGATGCTATTATTTTTATATGTTGAATCACCTGCGTAAAACTAACCAAATATGTCGACAACACTTGAATAAGATATATTAATGTTCCCAGCATCACCGATCCGCGAGTATATCTTATATATAGCACTATATAATAAATAAACTCAAAAAAGTACATCACACAGGCCCAAAAAAGATTTATACCCGTCCATTTCTTTTCTAAATCTAAAGTTTTCCTCTTTATTTCTTCATTTAACCAGTATCTTTTTCCTTCAATATAATCTGTCAATCTCCATTGGCGAATTTCCTTTGATGAATTTTTATCAACGAACAATTTGTTAAAGTACGCTTCTTTTATTTTGAACATTTCTAACGATTTATTCAGTTCTACACCTTCTGAAGTTCCTCTTTTCGTAAAAACATTTTGCACTATAACCATTATTATCAGAACCACTAAAGCAAGTACATCATATTGAGCCACCATAACACTAAGAACTATAATCGATACTATCAGTGCGATACTCCCATTAATATTTTGCACAACTAACAAAATATCATTTTCCACCGCATTTATTGCGCGTTCTTTGTCTGCGACGAAATTTGAATCACTCATATGGTATAATGGCACATTTTGAATATATTCAAATACTGGTTTCCCAAAATTACGTGTAATCTCAAGTTGCATTTTTTGAGTCAAGAGGCCGTCTAAGTTTTCAATGATTATTGCTACTATATTTACTGTCAGCATTATTATCAAAAATAGCACTAATTGCTCTAAAGCTCCGGCTTCTAACGCTTGCACTTGTTTTTCATAAACTTGCAAACCAATTGGTCCCAGCATTGCTACTAGCAATTCTGCTCCTAACGATGAAAGGATTTGCCAGGCACAGTGGCGCACAACCATAATATATATTTTAAAAATCGTTTTCACGTCACCACTCCTAAACTAAAATCGGGAGTGCCTCTCGAGAACGAAGACACTCCCGTCACTACCGCTACACAGACCGCAATTATGGCTTACCGAACGTTAGGTATTATTGTAATTGCTGCAGCTAAAATTCTCACAACTGAAAAAGTTTCTGGCACACTGATACGGAGTAAAAACTCCTCCGCAGCTGAATTTTGCGCACGAAGAGTTGCGCAGACTAATATCAGATTGAAACTGTACGACGACAGGCTCTGAGTATTTCATAGCAATTTCCTCCCATTGGTTATGATATTAGAAAGCCGTGCAAGAAAACGTACCACTACAATGGAAGAAAATTCCCAGCAAGCAAGAGAATTTTGCCCCCGTCGTGCAGTTAAACTTCTCTGTACATGTACTACGCGGAGTCACTTCACTAGTACCCTGGACAACCAAAGGTTCTGAATACTTCATCGCATTTCACCTCTTATTCATTTTATTTTGTGCCATTATAATCGCCTAAAATTGCATATGCTCTGCAACGATAGCTTCACTTTGTTTCAAGAGTTGACGAATTGCGTTTTCTTTTCGAAAAAAGCAGCCTCCATCTGTTTCGTGGATTGATCCATTGGCCAGACAATCTCCTATACATCCACGCGGACATTGATACTTTAGAACGCACTTGTTGCAATCATCCATATAGAAACGCCCTGTTGTCATAAAATTCACAAGATTGATGAAATTCTCATTGAATAACGCATGCGGTAGAGAGTCTTTGTTAATATTTCCAAGACAATACCGTTGATCCATAAACGATTGACACAAATACACGTCTCCATTTGTAGCAATTCTGGGACTTATTGGAACTGGATTTTCATCTTGGTATACATATGGGCAAACGCCAGAATATGGAACAGGAATATCGATTCTTATGTTGGACTCGGCTTCATCCCCAGCAAGCTTTCGATATTCATCATTTATTCCTGTTATTACTTTAGACTCCTTCAATCGATCAATCAAGCTCTGATATTCGAGAGGTGTTAGTGCTATTTTCTCAAGGTTTTCATTTGCTCGTCCTACTTTTTTCAACCCTGCCAGCATGATTTTATGGACACCCATATCAATAAGTTTTTCACAGAACATATCCCAGTTATCGTTCATATTTTGCTTATTCATCATGTTACGTACAATGACCATATTTGCGTGCTTTGACAAGAGCCTTTGCAAGCCAGCCATTGTTCTTTCAAAATTTCCCTTTCCACAAATAGAATCATGCAACTCAGCTCTCGATCCATTAAGGCTGACCTGGACACTAACATGCTTTTCTGCAAGCATGTTTGCCACATCATCAGTAATGCATGTTGCATTGGTAATCAGCAAAATGTTTCTTGCTAAAATTCCAGATTCAAGCATCATATCGATAAATTTCCACACCTGGGGATGAAGAAGCGGCTCTCCTCCAGATAATGTAATTGATGCTTTCTTTGGATTATCATAACACCCAAGTACATTTTTAAATGCTTCAACAGAAATCTGATCTCGGAGCTCTCCTGATTCGTTATAACAGTGAATGCATCTCAAATTACAATTAGACGTAATTTCAATGTAACAACCATTTAGAATATAATCGTTATTAGCTAATACTCCTTCAACATGCATCGTACTTCCATCTCCGTTTTATTTTATTGTCAAAAGTTCCATCTTTAAGAGTGTCTCCAAAGCTTTTGTACATCCCTCGTATACAGTCCTTTTGTCCAGCTGATCCTTATCAATGCATTGATCAAAAAGCAATTCACACAAACTTTCGACACTTTGTCCATCACAATTTTCATACAAAAAGTGTGACGTTTCATTAACTAAAAATATCGCTCCAGTTTCTTCATCGAGCACCAAATAGTACTCCCTATGTTTTTCAATCAGCACCTTTTTTTGGACATTTTTTTCTAGGCAATCTTTCATCACCATATTATTCCCCCCTTTTCTTCAAAGTTTCTGATGTCCTTTTGCTAATTATATACTCTAGTTGCGCTACAATTTTTTCATCTTTGTTCAAGATGCATTTTTCTTTGTCTCAATTTGGAACCTCAGAACATTGTAGGTTTGTCAAATATCTTGTACAGTGAGAGAATCGAAAAAAGCAGCAAGTTTTTCTTTAGGAGAGAGCCATCCCAGAGGGCGCATAGGTAAGTCGTTGGAGCGATTTTGGTGTGCAGCGAACTGCACACCAAAATCGGCAAAAGAGAAGAAACGGTGTGTATTGTAGAAACGCTTCTGGTCTTCACGGTGGCTGCGCTCCACTTTGCCGTTGTGATGTGGCGTGTATGGGCAGATCAGTTTGTGCCGGATCCCAAGGCGCGCAGCGGCCAATTCAATGCGAGTAAGCCGGTCTTTCTTGTTAGTCGAGAAATGGTTGGTAAACTCAATACCATCCCGTACACCACGGCGTTTGAACCAGGTTACCATTTTCTCCAGAAAATCGGCGGAGGAATAGGCACTCTGCTCCGGGTAAGCCCCAAGATAGCTAAGACGTGTATATTCGTCAATCGCTGTATACTGATATAACCGTTCTTCCGGATTTGCCAGGCATTTCAGCGGTACCACTTTCATATCCACCTGCACACGCTGGCCGGGATACTGCATCTGCTCGTATGGTTTTGGCTTGTAAGGCGTTCTGACCTTTATCTGCGGGAATATCCCCAGTTTGCGCATAACTCGGAACAGGCTTTCCGGGCAGCGGGTATAGCCCCGTTTGCGAAGCCGCTGCCACAGTTCTATCATTCCAAGCGTGGGATTCCTTCGCCGCATATTCCGGATAAGATTCAGCTCGGCCTCGGTGTGCTGGTTCGGGTGATGGTGCGGACGTCTGGATTGGCAGGCCAGAGATTCCACACTTCCATTCCAGCGCGTCTTCCAAAAGTAGATATACGACCAGCTTTTGTTATATTTCCGGCTGGCCCGGCTTACGCCATATTTCGCCGCATACTGCATGAGGGATTGCCGATACCGCATGTCTTGTGTTATACTCTTACTCATGAGGGACAGAGTTCCTTTTCTTGGGCTTGTTGTGTGTGGTAACTTAACTATACCCTATGAAGGCTCTGTCCTTCTACTTTTTTATTCGCTTTTACTTGCTCTTCTGTCCAACATGTATTGTAGCTCTACAGCCTCAATTTGGACCCTCAGAACAAATACTTGCTATTCTTTTTCAAGTTTGCTATACTTTGTTGTAATATCCAACAAATTTAGCTCCGTACTGTATCGGCTAGAATATATGTGCTTTCTTGAAAAGCTGGCTGATGGACTTTCATACGGACACAATAGAGTCCTTGGGGGTAACATCAGGCTAAGACGCTCTCATTCTAACAGCATAGGCAACAAAAGGGAAAAAGACACGGCTGGCTGCTGTGCCTTGAACCGTAAAGATATTGTAATAGAGGGATATTAAATGAATCATATTTACATCATCGAAGATGATTCAGTATTATGCTCTGAATTAGCCTTGGCGCTGGAAGCTGTTGGTTATCATACAACTTGTGCAAATGACTTTAATAACGTTCTTAATGAATTCCTTTTGGTATCTCCTGATCTAGTGATCCTGGATATTAATTTACCAAATACTGATGGTTTTATTTTATGTATGAAAATTCGAAAGGTATCACAAGTTCCTATTATCTTTATCACTGGTCGGGATTCACAGATTGACGAACTCCAAGCTCTTTCTTTAGGCGGCGATGATTACATTACAAAACCGTACAGCCTCCCAGTTCTTATGGCTCGAATCAAGAATACGCTTAAAAGGACCTATCGTTCTGAAACTTCTTCTGAAATAGAATACAATGGGCTCAAATTAGATCTCTCCAATTGCACTGTAATGTATAACAACGTTTGTGTAGAACTTAGTAAACGTGAAACGCAAATCTTATGCTACTTGCTCAACCATGCGGGTCACTATGTTTCTCGAATTTCTTTAATTGAACATTTATGGAATACCAATCAATACATCGACGACAATACGCTCAGTGTAAATGTAACAAGGATACGCGAAAAATTGTCCAGGCTAGGTCTTTCCGGTTTCATTCAAACCAAACGTGGTATGGGGTATAAAGTGTGACATTCGGAGACTTTATTAAAGATGAGCTTTCTTCTATCCTTTTGCAAATTTTATGTGCTATTATTCTAACAATTTATTTGTGTTCTTTATCTTTAGATATTGGCGAATGCGTTTTAATTTTAATTGCTTGGATTGTTATCGCGTCGCTCTACTACTTTTATAAATATTATCGAACCAATTTAATTTTTAAAAAGTGGAGCAGCATCTTGCAAAGCCTTGAAAGAAAATATCTTTTGGGTGAAATGATCAGTAATTATGGATCGTTTCAACTAGAACTTTTCATTCAAATTCTCAGATCCTCTTTAAAATCCATGACCCAAGAAGTTTCCAAAGTACAAATTGAAAAAAAGGAATACCAAGAATTAATCGAAAAATGGGCACATGAATTAAAGGCTCCCATTGCATCCATAACTCTAGTATGTGAAAACAATCCGTCTGAACTCTCAAGGAAGATTTTGTTACAAGCCAATCGTCTTTCTTACAATGTCGAGCAGGTTCTGTATTACGCACGTCTTGGATATATGTCTAACGACTATATGATCAAACGTGTTTCTTTGGAGGATATTATTCACACAGCCATCTTGAACAACAAGCAACTACTTATACAAAATCAATTTTCAATTGAAGTTCATACTGTTGATTCTTTTGTTTATACGGACACAAAAGCGCTCGTATTTATTTTGGGTCAAATAATCAATAACAGCGCACAGTACAGGAGTTCTTCGCCGCTTCTTACGTTTCGTGCAATTGATACGAACCATCATGTTTATCTTGAAATCCAAGATAATGGAACCGGGATCCGAGAAAGCGACCTTGGTCGTGTTTTTGAAAAAGGGTTCACTGGAAGTAACGGTCATCAACGAAAGACTTCCACCGGGATTGGCCTTTATCTATGTAAACAGCTTTGTAAAGAGCTGGGGATTGAAATCACGATTCGTTCTGCCGTAAACAAATATACTTGTGTTTCTCTTGCTTTTCAAAAATCTATAGAATCCAGAGCGATCCCATAAAATCTCATCAACGCTCTGCATATGCAAACCAGTTTCTGCAATCAGAAGGTGTAATACAGGCAAACGCAGCCTGTCGCGCCGCTGCAGGGCTTCCGGGGTCAAAGCCCTGCGTTTACGCAGGAACGCTTTTACTTTGGCCCATAGTTTTTCAGTGGAATTCAAGTCCGGACTGTATGACGGCAAATAAAACAGCTTTGCGCCGGCCTGATGGATCATTTGCGCGACCTGTAGAGTATGTTTATTCTATAGCACTTTTTTGAAGAAAGATGGGAAGGCACATTATTTTTTGATTTGCTCCCATCCCTTAAGATAAAATAGGTGTTTGTCAACTTCTCAAAGTGACAAACACCTATTTGCGCTTTATTCTTACAATTTTGTAATGTTTTTAAAATCCACCTTCATATCATCTCACCGCAATATACACTATAATTATAGTAGAATGTAAGGAGGGCCTTGTAAACATGATTGAAGTAAAACACTTAGAAAAATACTATGGATCAGACGGTACTGTTACAAAAGCTCTTGATGATATTTCATTTATTAGTTACGACGGCGAATTTTTATGTATCATGGGAGCTTCCGGTTCCGGAAAAAGCACGCTTCTGAATTGCTTATCCACGATTGATTGTGCCAGTGCGGGTGATATCCTTTTCAACGGTGTCTCCTTTGACAGCTTGAAAAAATCAGAGCTGGCTGCTTTCCGTCGCCATAATCTCGGTTTTATTTTTCAGAACTACAATTTGCTGGATACCCTTACTTTAGGCGAGAATATATCTTTAAGTTTACTCATCAACGGTGCTGCTCAAGGCACAATCCAAAAGCGCATTCATGACATTGCTAATCAAGTTGGCATAGGCCATTTACTAGATAAGTTACCTTCTCAAGTTTCAGGTGGAGAGCGCCAAAGATGCGCTTTTGCACGTGCAGTTGTCAACTCTCCGAAACTGATTTTTGCTGATGAACCTACCGGAGCTTTGGATTCCGCCTCAGCCATCTCCCTAATGAAAATCATTGCTTCTCTCAACCATACACTTCACTCTAATATCTTTCTGGTCACACATGACGCTCTCTGCGCCAGCTATGCAGATCGTGTTCTTTTCTTAAAAGACGGGAAAATTTTCAGCGAACTCGTAAAAGGTGAGAAAAAGAATCGTGAATTTTATCATGAAATTCTAGACAATATATCATTGTTGGGAGAGTAATCAATATGTTAGCGAAACTTTCTTTTCGAAACGCAAAACGGCAAGCGCATGATTACATTATCTACTTTGTAACACTCACAGCAATCTTTTCTCTTATCCACGGTTTAAACTCTTTGCTCTTTGCGGAAGATGATATCTTTCCTCTTGACGATTCAACCTTCATTTTACCCATGATTCTAATTTCTTCGCTGCTATTTTCCATTTCGCTGTGGCTGACAAGTTATATGACTAATTTCATTTTAAAGCGCCGAAGCAAAGAAATTTCCATTTACATTACACTTGGAATGGAGCCGTACCAAATATCCAAAGTATTTACCCTTGAAAACTTCTATATTTCTATTTTTGCTCTTATTTTAAGTTTCCTTTGTGGGTCTTTTGTGTATCAAGTTTTAAAAGCCGTATCCTTCAATCTGTTGGGGAAACCATATTCTTTAACTTTTCATTTTTCATTATATCCATTTGTTATTACATTCCTTTACTTTCTTTTCACGTTTCTCTTTTCATCATTCAGAAGTATCAAAATAATTCAAAAATCACAACCGCAAGATTTGCTTCAGTATGACTCTCCACACAAAATTCCCTCTTCTGTTTTGATTCTCCGTGCAAAACTTCTGTTTCCTGCATCGATTATTTGTATCACTCTGTCTGCCATCTTTTTCCTTCTGCAACCTCTGTCTGAAAGCGCAAATTTCACTTTTGGCACCCTTTTTTCTATTCTCTTTATCTATTTGTTTTTCCACTATTTCCCTGCTTGGATCTTTGACTGGTTAGAAAAAGGAAGTTGGAAATATCATTCTGTTCGCTTATTGGTACTGCGGGCATTTACGGCGCGCATAAATGATATGAGTAATTCATTTGCTTTCTTAACCAGTTCCTTTACGGTATCTCTTTCTCTAATTGCAGTAGTTGCAATTTCCATTTTCACTTTCAATTATCGGCTTTCTCTTGTTCCGTTCACCTTTTCTATCATTACAAGTCAAAATCAAAATCATTTAGCAGATTACGATATCTACATAAAAGAGAAATACCCAAATTCTCATTCATGCACCTACACAATATATCAAAGTACCAGTTCCGCCTTCACTTCGTCTATCCCTGGTTTCACTCTATATAATGCCGTGATCATGCCTTATAGCGAATTTGATTTATGCATATCCCACAGCGACTATTCTGCTCTCCGTTCTCTCTTAGGATATGCACCTATCAGCCTAAATGAAAACGAGTATATTGTTCATTGTTTGTCCTCTTTTCAGGGCACCTTCAAAACATGTGCTGAGCAACATTCGACACTGGATATAGGCGATAACAACTTGTCTTTTGCTGGTATTTGCACAGAACCTCTTGACCAATATGATGGCTATTCAAACGGAAATCTTTTTCTTCTTGTTGTGCCTGACTCTGTCGTCGGCTCTCTCTCTACATATTATTCCAAGTATTCTACTTTAATGGATGAACCATTTTCTCATGCAGAATATTGCGAAATGCAAGATGTGTTTCCCAATCTTATTTCCCTTCGATCCGATTCCAGCTCTTCTCTTATTAAATCATCACCTGTTGATTATATAGATATTTCCGATGATATCCGTCAGACAAACGGGTTCCTTTATATAACATCAGCTTTGCCCGTCTTATACATAGCAATCATTCTTTCTGTTTCTGGTTTTACGGTGATTGCCTCTAATGTATTATGTGAAAATCTGAAGGCTTCACACGATTTCAGAATTCTCAAAAATATTGGTTATGACATTCATACATTGGAAAAGATCACACTTTATCATCTCTCAGCCATTTTCATAATTCCATTGTTCAGCGCCGTTCTCTTTTCTTTTTTTATCTCTTTCACTTATTGTCGCTCTTGCGGCGCGCTCTATTTTGTGCCTTTCAAAAAACTTCTTTTTTGTTTCTTTGTTTCTATAATAGTATTTACTCTTTTATATGGTATTTATTTTGCAATTTGTTTTACTTCATTGCGGAAAGAAATCATTTTTACAGATTAAGGAGAAAAACAAGCATGAGTGCCAAAAAATCAAAGACATTCTTTAAAACTTTAACTGCTATTTTAGTACTTCTACTATTTTTTGGGGGGTACTACATTTATTCCTCTGGCATCTTCGGAGCCTCTGTGACCGAAAACATTTCAGAGCATAGTATCACAGATGAAGAACGCCTTATAGAATATGAAGAATATGGTATAACATACGATGAATCTTCTCAATCATATTTATATCAGGACTCTCTTATAAAAAATCTTCGTGATGGCGATTTTCTTTACACAAACGCTGCTGGTTCCATCAAGCTTATAATCCAGCGAGACGATAATGGTCATATTCAAAGTATTGATGTTGAATAGTTTTGCCATCCATTTGAAAATTTAACTAATTTCCGATTCTTTTCAATGCTATTTTATTTCTATAAGATACATGATTTTCGATTTTTGGGTGACCACTCTATAATCCCCCACCAAGCAAAAAAGCCCAGTCCAAAGCTCAAAATGATTCAGCTTTATTCCGTCGGGAAAATCCAGTACTGCTATCGATCCAAGATAGCAGTAGAGATCAATTACTCTAGGGTTGGATTTTCGTAACCGCCCATAGAGTACCCGTCCTTTACAAGCATCCTGAGGCAAGAGAAAATAGTGCTAAGCCAGCGGAAGTCTTTGGAGCCTCCAAAAACTCCCATGAGATTTTCGTGAGGCTCAGATACAGGGAGGTGCCGGGATGCAGATAGAAGTCATGTCGTTGCGAGGCAGCCAGTGGCTGCAACTATTTCTCGAGCAGGCGCAAATCGGACAAATGGTAGAGCATTGGTGTAAAGAACACCCTGTTGCCTGCTCGACCTACTACCATTGGAAGAAAGCGCTGCGCGAGGAATTTCTGGCGCGGATGGAGGCAGAGCAAGGGCACCCCATCCTGCAGACGGCCGTCACAGTTCTCTTCAATCAATCGGAAGGCTGCCTCAGATTGCTGTCTGCCACAGGCTTACCGTCCACAAAACAGTTCGCCCATTGGCACCTTGCGTGCCCCCACGGGTCAGAAAACCCGGACAGTGGTGCCCCGAATAGCCGTCGGTCTGTGCATAAATCGGCTACAGTCTGGAGATAATGTACAATAAGTTTCGCAAATTGAGAAGAGAATAAAAAGAGACATGGTTTGCAGAACTCTGGTAGAATGAAGTTACGACACACCATTCGAAAGGAGACAGCAAACCATGCCTGAGAAGATTGTACAGCTAAACGAGGAAGTAATCAAGGGGCAACTCAAAGAACTCGTACGAGGCAGTGTAGAGGAGACGCTCAACGAACTGCTGGAGGCGGAGGCCAACAAGCTGACCCAAGCTGCCCGGTATGAGCGTAATGAGCAGCGTCAGGGGTATCGCAGCGGCCACTACAACCGCAATCTCACCACCACTTCCGGAGATATCACCCTCAAGGTGCCCAAGCTCAAGGGCATCTCCTTTGAGACTGCAATCATTGAGCGGTATCGCCGCCGTGAAAGCAGCGCGGGAGAGGCTCTCATTGAGATGTATTGGCTGGCATATCCGTCCAGCACGTGGAGGGAATGTTACCGAGGCACTATGAGGAAGCAAAGTGTCACCATCCACCATTAGTGAACCGAACAAGAAAGCGTATATCCACATTGAGGATTGGCGGAACCGCTCTTTGCTAGGCGGGCGGTATCCGCTTTGATCAATTTCAAATCTTAACATTACCCACATCCAATGGAAAAGAAATCATTAATTTATAGACATCTTCCTTTTTTACCAAATATGTACCATTGTATTTTCTAATTACTCTTTTAATGTTTTGTATTCCATATCCATGTTCATGATGTGGATGTAATGCGTATGTGTTTGAACGTGTATTAGCTTTATTATATGTGTTTGCCAGCAAAACTACTATTTGCTCATGTTGCCGAAATACTCTCAATTCAATCCGTTTCTTCTCCTCTTCACCTAGTTGAAGGCAGGCATTTACAGCATTGCATAGTGCATTTTCAAATAAAGAAAACACATCTGGGAAAGTCATAAAAAGAAAGTTCCCGTACCGAATATCTGCGCAGAATTCAATCCCATACTTTATACACAGCTCATTCGTTTGATTTAAAATTAATTGAAGTGCTTTTGATTCCACAAAATAGAAATCGTTCCTTTCCTGTATGCTTTCTCGAACTTCCTCAATACTCTTTTTGAAGGCCTCACTTTTATTTTCTCGAGCCAGCAGTTGCAGTCCATTAAGCTGTGCTTCGAAGTCGTGAATTAGCCCTTTCATTTCTTTTAGATGTTGTTCTTGCAAATTCATAACAGCTTCCGTTTTTTCCTGTTCAAACATCATCTGTTTGTATTCTTCTGCCGTAAGATATCTTTTTTCTGTCGCAACTTCTCCTAGGAAAAAACATATGTTTGAGATTAATATAAATGCGTATAGAATTCCGCCCATCATTGTGGTCTGCGATGTATTAGCAACCGCTCCCATATATACAATATAATATACAAACACGATTGAAACAATCGGAAATATCGATGCCCATCCATTATTCTTAGTGTAAATAGGGGTCTTTTCCCCATAAATTCGGTTTAATATGAAACGTCCCACACGTAAAACAATATAAAAAATTCCGCTAGCAATCAAGTTGAATGCAGCTGCGTCAATCGTTATTTCGATTGTCTGCGCAAGATTGTTTCCTATAAGAGCAGACATAATTAATGGTGGTGTGAATTCGCAAATAACGCATAATGTCACCAATATAAGTGCCAAAGGTAACGCTTGTTGCCAACGTGTATAAAAAACAACAAGAAATAATACTAATAAAGTAAACGCAGATACTATTGTATTTAACCACGGAATTTCTAGCATATTAATTCCAAAAAGAAAAAGTGAAGACAAAAATATGCTTCCTAAAAAAAGAGCCCTATTTTCACTTTTGCGTTTTGCAAACCATGAAAAGGCCCAGATGCATAATCCGTAATCAATAACACACTTTAGCAATGCAATACTGGCATCAATCATTTTATTTCCCTAAAAATTCAAAATAATTTGCAAAGAATTCGTTTTTCATACCACGACTAATTGGAACGTTTTCTCCATTTACCAATTCGACGCCCGTTTTATTCAATTTTTTTATCATTTTATAATTTACAACAAATCCCTTTTGTGCATATGCAAATTGTTCTTGTGGCAATTTTTCGTAAATACTTTTTAGTTGTTCCCATGTCTCTATTTCACCGTCTAATGTAACTAGACATCTTTTTCTTGCATTCGAATAAATGTACAGGATTTGTTGTATCTTGACTACTACGGTATTATACATATCTTTTTATAAAATAATTTGATTATCCCCAAAAATGCTTGAAATACGGGCATTTCCGCGAGTACAGAGCTTGAATTTACTACTCATTTACTACTTTTAACGGAAAGGGCTTTGATATGCTTCTAAGCTCTTGCGGCGATAACCACAGAAAGCAGCGAACATCAGTATAAGACCACAACAAATTGAATATTGCACCGCACAGGCGGCGTTTCTCACTTCCAACACAGGAAGAACAGGAACGCCGCTTTTTTCATGCCCTTTGTTACGCAGTAGGGGCTGAAAAAGCATTGATACAGGCGGCTTTGCGGGCGCGTTTCTGGTGCGGCAAGGGATTTATACCTTTTCCCTCAAAACCGCCTTTCTACTGCGTAACAAATCCACAGCAAAAGGAGTGACACGCTATGGCA
>ERZ779645.661-NODE-661-length-18993-cov-16.078414_pt1 | contig 18993 bp, 18 predicted proteins | sample MGYA00511103_ERZ779645 | MGnify/ENA primary metagenome ERZ779645 (study PRJEB29588, sample SAMEA2158521) | human gut metagenome | biome: human gut; feature: human-associated habitat; material: faeces | place: Denmark | collected 2008/2010 ...
TCTCAGAATTAAAATCAACCCTTGGAACTATCATAACTAATTTACATAAACTCTATTATATGAAAGAGAATCTGGAAAAACGGCTTACACTTCAGGAGCTGACGGCGCAAAGTGGTTATTCGGCTTCACATTTCTCGATGTTGTTCAAACGGAAGACGGGACACAGTGTGTTGGAGTATTTCAACTTGATGAAGATACAGGAGGCCTGTTTCTTGCTTGACTCGACTGACATGAAGGTCAATCAGATCTGTTACAAGGTAGGCATAGATGATGCCTATTACTTTTCGCGTCTGTTCAACAAGATTATGGGCATGTCGCCTTATGCTTACCGGAAAGCCAAGAAGGGATAAGGCAGGAATCCAGCTGTGTTAAATTGAATTAAAAATGAAATAATTATTCTTATATTTTGTAGTGCGTCAGATTATTTGTATCTTTGCAGGCGAGATGAAAAAGAAGGTGGAGGGGCGGTAAGGCTCCTTTTTTTATTCACTATTAATATTGCATGATAGACAAACAAGCAGTGACCCGTATAGTTGAAGAATGGCTGGACGGGAAAGATTATTTTCTGGTAGATGTCTCTGTAAGCCCAGATGACAAAATCGTAGTAGAAATAGACCATGCCGAAGGGGTGTGGATTGACGATTGTGTAGAGTTGAGCCGGTTTATCGAGTCGCGGCTGAACCGGGAAGAAGAGGATTATGAACTGGAGGTCGGTTCGGCAGGTATCGGACAGCCTTTTAAAGTGTTGAAACAATACTTGATGCATATCGGTAAAGAGGTAGAGGTGATGGATGCTGCCGGCAAGAAATGGACCGGTATCCTGAAAGCAGCCGACGAAGCTGGTTTTACGATTGCGATAAAAGTGAAGGTGAAGCCGGAAGGGGCGAAACGTCCGCGGCTGGAGGAACAGGACAAGGCTTTTGCATACGATGAGATAAAATACACCAAATACTTAATTAGCTTTAAATAGATGTTATGGCGAAGAAAGGACCTGCAGTCAGTTTGATTGACACGTTTTCGGAATTTAAGGAGTTGAAAAACATAGACCGCACCACGATGGTAAGCGTGCTGGAAGAGTCGTTCCGCAGCGTGATAGCCAAGATGTTCGGTTCGGATGAGAATTACGATGTAATTGTGAATCCCGATAAAGGGGATTTCGAGATATGGCGCAACCGTGAGGTGGTGGCAGATGAAGACTTGACCGACCCTAACCGACAGATAGCACTGAGTGAAGCACGGCAGATAGATGCTTCGTATGAAGTGGGTGAGGAAGTGACCGATGAGGTAATCTTCGAGAAGTTTGGGCGGCGTGCCATCCTGAACCTGCGGCAAACGCTCGCTTCGAAGATATTGGAGCTGGAGAAAGATAGCTTGTATAACAAGTATATCGACCGTGTAGGTACGGTGATGGCTGCCGAGGTATACCAGATATGGAAGAAGGAAATCTTGCTGTTGGACGATGAAGGGAACGAATTGTTGCTGCCGCGTACCGAACAGATACCGGGTGACTTTTACCGTAAAGGTGAAACGGTACGTGCCGTAGTAGCACGGGTGGACAACAAGAACAATAACCCGAAAATCATTTTGAGCCGTACCTCGCCGATGTTCCTGCAGCGGTTGTTCGAACAGGAAGTGCCTGAAATAGCAGACGGGTTGATTACTATCCGGCGTATAGCACGTATTCCCGGCGAACGGGCAAAGATTGCAGTAGAGTCATACGATGATCGTATCGATCCGGTAGGTGCGTGTGTGGGAGTAAAAGGTTCGCGTATTCACGGTATAGTGCGTGAGTTGCAGGGCGAGAACATTGATGTTATCAATTACACGGCCAACTTGCAGCTGTTTATCCAGCGTGCACTGAGCCCTGCCAAGGTGTCGAGCATCGTGATGCACGAAGAAGAGAAGAAGGCAGAAGTGTACCTGAAACCGGAAGAAGTATCACTGGCTATCGGTAAGGGAGGTATGAACATCAAGCTGGCAAGTATGCTGACCGAATACACGATAGACGTATACCGCGAGGTGGAAGAAGGTACAGTAGATGAGGATATCTATCTTGACGAATTCAAGGATGAGATAGACGAATGGGTGATAAATGCTATTAAAGGCATTGGCATCGATACAGCCAAGGGTGTGCTGAACGCTCCACGTGAGATGTTGATTGAGAAAGCCGACTTGGAAGAGAATACGGTAGACGATGTCTTGAGAATACTGAAGGCGGAGTTTGAAGGCAACCAGTAACGTTTGCCATTTACCATTTACAATTTACAATTTGTCTTTATTACAGTGCGCAGAATTGTACATCTGTAAATGGTCCCGAAATGGTAGACTGCAAACGGTGAATGCCCGAATGGTAAATTGTAAATGGTAAATTGTAAAGGGAATGATGATAAGACTGAATAAAGTAACAAGAGATTTGAATGTGGGGATAGCTACAGCGGTCGACTTCTTGCAACGGAAGGGATATGCTGTGGAAGCGAATCCGAATGCGAAAATAACCGATGAACAATATGCTGCACTCGTAAAAGAATTCAGCAAAGACAAGGATTTGAAGATAGAGTCGGAAAAAATATTTCAGGAACGCCAGAATAAAGAGCGTAGTAAGGCTTCTGTTTCGATAGAAGACCTGCACGGGGGAAAGGCACAGCCTGAAATGATAGAAATAGAAGTGCCAGAGGAAAGCCGTCCACGCTTCAAGCCCGTAGGAAAGATTGATTTGGACAGTCTGCGTACTGGAAAGAAGTCTGCAGGCGGACAGGCAAGCGCAAAAGAAAAGGATGCAAAGGTTTCTTCTGCTTCAGGAAAAGAACAGCAGGCAGATACGGAAGTGAAACCTGTACAACCGCAGGCGGAGCCTGAAGTAACGGAAACGGGGACGGCTCCCCGACCGGCAGCACAGCCGGATGAAAAGCCGGAACAACCAGAACAAGAAAAAGCTGAGGAACAGAAACCGGAGCCGATGGAAGAAAAGAAAGAAACAATAGAGGCACAGAATGTGCAGGGTAAGACAGAAGACGGGATATTCAAGATACGTCCTACCGAGTTCAAGTCGAAAATCAATGTAGTGGGACAGATTGATCTTGCTACGCTGAATCAGTCGACTCGCCCGAAGAAAAAAACAAAAGAAGAAAAACGTAAGGAACGGGAGGAAAAAGACCGCCAGCGGCAAGAGCAACGCCGGCAGATGAAAGATGCCATTATTAAGGAAATACGGAAAACCGATGAAAAAACTGAAAAAGCAGGAGATGGTGATAACACGGCAAACAGTAAGAAGAAACGTAACCGTATAGGAAAAGAACGTGTGGACATCAATACAGCTGCAAGTCAGGTTTCGCGAGGTGGAGAAAGTAGTGGAAAATCGGGAAAGAATGCCCAAGGGGGCGGCAAGCATGCCAAAGACCGTTTTAAGAAAGCCGTAGCAAAACCTGAAGTGAGTGACGAGGATGTAGCAAAACAGGTGAAAGAAACCTTGGCACGCCTGACCAGCAAGGGAAAGAATAAGGCTGCCAAGTACCGGAAAGAAAAACGTGAAATCATACAGAACCGCCAGCTGGAGCAGGAAGAACAGCAGGAAGAAGAAAGCAAAGTATTGAAGCTGACCGAGTTTGTGACTGCTAATGAATTGGCGAACATGATGAACGTGCCGGTAACGCAAGTCATCTCTACGTGTATGAGCGTGGGTATCATGGTGTCTATCAACCAGCGTCTGGATGCTGAAACCATAAACTTGGTAGCAGAGGAATTTGGCTTCAAGACGGAATACGTAAGTGCAGAAGTGGCACAGGCGGTTGAGGAAGAAGCTGATGCAGAAGAAGACCTGCAGCCTCGGGCACCGATTGTAACGGTAATGGGTCACGTAGACCACGGAAAAACTTCGTTGCTCGACTATATCCGTAAAGCGAATGTGATAGCTGGTGAGGCTGGAGGTATCACACAGCACATTGGTGCTTATAACGTGAAGCTGGAGGACGGGCGCCACATTACTTTTCTGGATACTCCGGGACACGAAGCATTTACGGCTATGCGTGCCCGCGGTGCAAAAGTAACAGATGTGGTGATTGTCATTGTTGCAGCAGATGATAACGTGATGCCGCAGACCAAGGAAGCCATCAATCATGCGATGGCGGCAGGCGTGCCCATTGTGTTTGCCATCAACAAGATAGACAAGCCCAATGCCAACCCTGATAAGATAAAGGAAGAGCTGGCACAGATGAACTTCCTGATAGAAGAATGGGGAGGCAAGTACCAGTCGCAGGATATTTCGGCCAAGAAAGGTACGGGTGTGAAAGAACTTTTGGAAAAGGTATTGCTGGAAGCCGAGATGCTTGACTTGAAAGCGAACCCGAACCGTAAAGCTACAGGCTCTATCATTGAATCTTCGCTGGATAAAGGACGTGGTTATGTAGCTACGGTACTGGTATCGAACGGTACGCTTCACGTAGGTGATATCGTGCTGGCTGGAAAATATTATGGCAAGGTGAAGGCTATGTTCAACGAGCGTGGCCAACGCATGAAAGAGGCCGGTCCGTCGGAGCCTGTATTGATTTTGGGATTGAATGGTGCTCCGGCAGCGGGTGATACATTCCATGTATTTGATAGTGAACAGGAAGCACGTGAGATTGCCAATAAGCGTGAACAGTTGCAACGCGAACAGGGATTGCGTACCCAGAAGATGCTGACACTGGATGAGGTAGGGCGCCGTCTGGCATTAGGTGATTTCCATGAACTGAACATCATTGTGAAAGGTGATGTGGACGGTTCGGTAGAGGCATTGAGCGATTCACTTATCAAACTTTCTACTCCACAGATACAGGTAAATGTCATTCATAAGGGCGTAGGACAGATTTCGGAGTCGGATGTATCGCTTGCTGCAGCTTCGAACGCCATTATCGTGGGATTCCAGGTGCGTCCTTCGGGCAGTGCGGCAAAGCTTGCCGAGCAGGAAGGTGTAGATATCCGTAAATATTCCATCATCTACGATGCTATCGAAGAGGTGAAGGCTGCAATGGAAGGTATGCTTGCTCCTACGGTGAAAGAACAGGTTACTGCCACTATCGAAGTGCGTGAGGTATTCAATATCAGCAAAGTGGGTATGGTAGCCGGTGCAATGGTAAAGACCGGCAAAGTGAAACGTACCGACAAGGCACGTCTGATCCGTGACGGTATCGTGATTTATACAGGAAACATCAATGCCTTAAAACGCTTTAAGGATGATGTGAAGGAGGTGGGTACCAACTTCGAGTGTGGTATCAGTCTTACGAACTGCAACGATATCAAGGTGGGTGATGTGATAGAAACCTACGAAGAAGTGGAAGTAAAACAAACGTTGTAATCAATGAATAACTAACAGTGGACTATGAATAACGGAACTATGTTTGTCTCACCGTTATTCATAGTTCACTGTTAGTTATTCATTGTTAAGTATTAATTAATTATTAATTAGGAAGTGTCTTCGCTGGATTGGTTAATAACGGCAATAGTGGCAATGGGGGCGGCGGTAGGTTTTTGGAAAGGTGCCATCCGTCAATTGGCTTCCATCGTAGGGCTTTTGGCTGGCTTGTTGCTGGCGCGTGCTCTGTTTGTGGCCGTAGGTGACCGGCTAGGCGAAGCGTTAGGTACCTCGGTGGCACTGGCACGTGGCTTGGCTTTCGTGCTTATCGGTGTAGGGGTGCCTTTGTGTTTTCTGATACTTGGCTCGTTGCTCACCCGGCTTGCCGAAGGGCTTCGGTTGGGATTCGTAAACCGGTGTCTGGGAGCAGGGTTGGGAGGCTTGAAATTTGTATTGCTGCTAAGTATTGTGCTTCGTATCCTTGCATTTGCCGATGGTGAAGATTATTTAATCGGCCGAACCACAAAGGAACAATCGTTGTTCTATATTCCGGTGAAGGATGTGTCGGGCTATTTCTACCCGGCAATGAAAGATATGACTAATCATTTAACCGACTGAACTATGCAGTTAGAACCCAATAAATATGTAAAAGAACTGACCCGTGAGAAGTATAAATATGGCTTCACTACGGACATTCATACCGATATTATCGATCGTGGGCTGGACGAAAATGTGGTAAGGCTTATCTCGGCAAAAAAGGACGAGCCTGAATGGTTGCTTAATTTCCGCCTGAAAGCTTACCGCCACTGGCTGACAATGGATATGCCCACCTGGGCACATCTTACGATTCCTGATATCGACTACCAGGCTATATCGTATTATGCCGACCCTACACGTAAGAAAGAGGGTCCGAAGAGTCTTGATGATGTAGACCCCGAACTGTTGAAAACATTCAATAAGCTGGGGATTCCGTTGGAAGAACAGCTTGCATTAAGTGGTATGGCGGTAGATGCGGTGATGGATTCGGTGTCGGTAAAGACTACCTTTAAGGAAACATTGATGGAGAAAGGCATTATCTTTTGCTCTATCAGTGAAGCGGTACGCGAACATCCTGACTTGGTAAAGAAATACTTAGGTTCGGTAGTAGGGTATCGTGACAATTTCTTTGCAGCTCTCAATTCGGCAGTGTTTAGTGACGGTTCGTTTGTTTATATTCCTAAAGGTGTCCGGTGTCCGATGGAACTTTCTACTTATTTCCGTATTAATGCTGCAGGTACCGGACAGTTCGAACGGACACTTATTGTGGCAGATGATGACAGTTATGTGTCGTATTTGGAAGGATGTACGGCTCCGATGCGTGACGAGAATCAGCTTCATGCAGCTATTGTGGAAATTGTGGTGCTTGACCGTGCTGAAGTGAAATACTCTACAGTGCAGAACTGGTATCCCGGCGATGCCGAGGGTAAGGGAGGGGTATATAACTTTGTTACCAAGCGAGGCATCTGTAAAGGTGAAGGCAGTAAGTTATCGTGGACACAGGTAGAAACCGGTTCTGCCATTACTTGGAAATATCCCAGCTGTATTCTGAGCGGTGACAACTCGACTGCCGAATTTTATTCAGTGGCGGTTACGAACAATTACCAGCAGGCAGATACGGGAACGAAAATGATTCATCTGGGACGTAACACTCGTTCTACCATCGTCAGCAAGGGCATCAGTGCCGGACGAAGTCAGAACTCTTATCGTGGACTGGTGCGTGTGGCTGAACGGGCGGATGGTGCGCGCAACTATAGCCAGTGCGATTCACTCTTGTTGGGTAGCGAGTGTGGCGCACATACATTTCCCTACATGGATATCCATAACGAGACGGCAGTGGTAGAACACGAAGCTACTACTTCGAAAATATCAGAAGATCAGCTTTTTTATTGTAACCAACGTGGTATTTCTACCGAAGACGCAGTCGGTTTGATTGTGAACGGATATGCTAAAGAAGTGTTGAACAAGCTCCCGATGGAGTTTGCTGTGGAAGCGCAAAAGCTGCTTTCGGTTTCGTTGGAGGGAAGCGTAGGATAATGAAGAATTAAGAATGAAGAATGATGAATTAAATATGCAATGAGGGATGGGGGATGAGGAATCTGTTGATTCTTCATTCTTCATTCTTCATTCTTAATTTATAAAAGTTTATGTTAGAAATAAAAGATTTACATGCCTCGATTAACGGCAAAGAGATATTAAAAGGAATCAACCTGAGTGTGAAGACTGGCGAAGTGCATGCCATTATGGGACCGAACGGTTCGGGAAAGAGTACGCTGAGTAATGTATTAGTAGGACATCCGGCATACGAGGTGACTCGCGGTTCGGTCACTTTCGACGGGAAAGACCTTTTGGCTATGAGTCCGGAAGACCGGAGCCATGAAGGATTGTTCTTATCGTTCCAGTATCCGGTAGAGATTCCGGGAGTGAGCATGGTGAACTTTATGCGCACGGCAGTAAACGAGCAACGGAAGTATAAGGGGCTTCCTGCACTGACGGCAAGTGAATTCCTGAAACTGATGCGCCAGAAGCGCGAGGTAGTGGAATTGGACAGCAAGTTGGCAAACCGTTCGGTGAACGAAGGCTTTTCGGGTGGTGAGAAGAAGCGGAACGAAATCTTCCAGATGGCTATGTTGGAACCGAAGCTGAGCATTTTGGATGAAACAGATTCGGGGCTGGATATCGATGCATTGCGCATTGTGGCAGAAGGTGTGAACAAATTGAAGACACCGGAAACCAGTTGCATTGTCATTACCCATTACCAACGTTTGCTGGATTATATCAAGCCAGATATAGTACATGTGCTTTATAAAGGACGCATAGTGAAAACGGCTGGACCTGAATTGGCACTGGAACTGGAAGAAAAAGGATACGACTGGATCAAGAAAGAATTGGGAGAGTAAGTGTATGAAAGCGGAACAACAGTATATCGACCTTTTTACGCAGTATGAGGCACTTCTCTGCCGTAACAGTGCTGAGGCGATGAATGCCCCGCGTGCCAAGGCTTTTGCCGATTTCGAACGCTTGGGCTTTCCTACGCGTAAAGAGGAGGATTATAAATATACGGAGGTGGGGAAGTATTTTGCTCCCGACTTCGGGTTGAATCTGAACAGGTTGGAATTTCCTGTCAACCCGTATGAAGTGTTCAAGTGTGATGTGCCGAATATGAGTACTTCGCTTTATTTCGTAGTCAATGACACGTTTGATAAGCATTTGCATCCTTCGGCTCAATTGCCCGAAGGAGTATTGTTCGGTAGCTTGAAGGATATGGCCAGACTCTATCCGGACCTGATAAAGTCGTATTATGGAAAGCTTGCCGATACATCGCAAGACGGGCTGACCGCGTTCAACACGATGTTTGCACAAGACGGTGTGCTGATGTATGTCCCGAGTGGCGTGGTGATGGAACGGCCTGTCCAGTTGGTAAATATCCTGCGTGCCGATGTTGATTTTATGGTGAACCGCCGTTTATTGGTTATCGTAGAAAAAGATGCGCAGGCGAAGCTGCTGGTATGCGACCATGCAATGGATAATGTGAACTTCCTTTCCACGCAAGTGACGGAAGTTTTTGTGGGGGAGAATGCTGTATTCGACCTTTATGAGTTGGAAGAAACTCACAACAGTACGGTGCGTTTCAATCAGTTGTTTGTCGATCAGCAGGCAGGAAGCAATGTCTTGCTGAATGGCATTACGTTGCATAATGGAACTACCCGGAATACTACCCGTGTGACACTATCGGGAGAGAGAGCCGAGGTGAACCTTTGTGGTATGGCAATAGCCGACAAGAACGAACAGGTAGATAACAATACTTTTATCGACCATAAAGTGCCTGGTTGTACAAGCAACGAGCTTTTTAAGTATGTGCTCGACGACCAGGCGACAGGTGCTTTTGCCGGAAAAGTATTGGTTCGTCCAGGTGCTCAGCATACGTCTTCGCAACAGACCAACCGAAATTTATGTGCTACCCGTGAAGCACGGATGTACACGCAGCCTCAGCTGGAAATTTATGCCGATGATGTGAAGTGCTCGCACGGTGCTACGGTAGGTCAGCTTGACGAGAATGCATTGTTTTACATGCAACAGCGTGGCATCCCCCTGAAAGAAGCCCGTCTATTGCTGATGTTTGCCTTTGTGGGTGAAGTAATCGACTGTATCCGGATGGAGGCATTGAAAGACCGTCTGCACCGTCTGGTAGAAAAGCGTTTCCGTGGCGAACTGAACAAGTGCCAGGGATGTGCGATATGTAAATGAGTTTTTGAGTTTTTAGGTTTATAAGTTCTTAAGTTGATGTGGTTAAAAGATTTGAGAATTAAAGAACTTAAAAACTCATTCCCAATCAGCACACGCGAACGAACGCATCAAGGCTAGAAAACTTTTTGGAGAAATTCAAAACAGTTTCTTGCTTTATTGGAACATTTAAAACAGGCTCTTAAAAACTCAAAATCTGAATATGTACGACATAATAAAAATCAGAGAAGACTTTCCGATACTTTCACGAACGGTGTACGGCAAACCGCTGGTCTATCTGGACAATGGGGCTACTACGCAAAAGCCTCGGTGTGTAGTGGAGTCGATAACCGATGAATACTATTCGGTGAATGCCAATGTACACCGTGGAGTGCATTTCCTTTCGCAGCAGGCAACTAACCTGCACGAGGCTTCACGCGAAACGGTACGTAAGTTTATCAATGCGCGCAGTATTTCTGAAATTGTTTTTACACGGGGGACGACAGAGAGCATCAATTTAGTGGCTTCCACCTTTGCCGATAGCCAGATGAAAGAAGGTGACGAAGTGATAGTCTCGGTAATGGAACACCACAGCAATATCGTATCGTGGCAATTACAGGCAGCACGTAAGGGAATCGTCTTGAAAGTGATTCCGATGAATGAACGTGGCGAACTGTCGCTGGCTGAATATGAGAAACTTTTCACGCCGCGTACCCGTATTGTGTCGGTTGCTCATGTGTCGAATGTACTGGGTACTATTAACCCGGTCAGTGAATTAGTTCGGATAGCTCATGCTCACAATGTTCCTGTGTTGATAGACGGAGCCCAAAGTATTCCCCATATCCCGGTAGATGTACAGGCACTGGATGCCGATTTTTATGTGTTCAGTGGGCATAAGGTATACGGTCCTACGGGTATTGGCGTGCTTTATGGAAAAGAGGCTTGGCTGGATAAGTTGCCGCCCTATCAGGGAGGAGGCGAAATGATTAAGAACGTAAGTTTCGAAAAAACCACATTCAATGAGCTTCCTTTTAAGTTCGAGGCGGGTACTCCCGATTATATTGGCAGTACGGCATTGGCAAAAGCTCTTGACTATGTATCAGCAATTGGGATGGAACAGATAGAGGCTTACGAACACGGACTGACGCAGTATGCCATGCAGCGCCTGAAAGAGGTGCGGGGGATGCGTATCTTTGGCGAGGCTGCACAGAAAAGTTCGGTTATATCCTTTTTGGTTGGCAATATTCATCATTTTGATATGGGCACCTTGCTCGATCGTTTGGGTATTGCTGTTCGTACGGGACATCATTGTGCCGAACCTTTGATGCATCGTTTGGGTATTGAAGGTACTGTACGTGCATCTTTCGCGCTATATAATACAAAGGAGGAAATCGATGTGCTGGTCGCAGGCATAGAGCGGGTAGCGAAGATGTTTTAAATCGAACAGAAAAAAGTCACCAGAAACGGTACGCTGAAATCTGTTATAAAACCATGGAAGATGGATACTACGGCAAACTGCTGTCCTGCACATTGAGTAATGACAGGCAGGGTGGTGTCTGCCGTGGTGGCTCCTCCGGCTGATATGGGTGCCAGATTGCCAAACCAGCGAACCAGTAGTGGTGCGCACAGCAGTGTGAGAATTTCGCGCAAAATGTTCGATAAGAGGGCGATGGTGCCCAGTTCCGGACCTTTATATTCGGTAATGAAGATACTCGACAGCGAGTAATAACCGAATCCGGCACCCACTGCCATGCAGTCGGCTGCACTGCGGTGTGGAAGCAGCAAGCTTACCAGTGCCGTGGCAGAAAGAGTGCCAAAGATGGTCATTATGGGAAGAAATGCCAGACGAGGATTCAGACTACGGAAATTATTCAGCGTCTGTGGATCATTGCCGATGCTTAGTCCTACACTGAACATCAGGGCACACAACGTGTAAAAACTAATGTCAGTCTTAGCCAAAGAAACAGGGATGATATGGAATAATCCACATAAACATCCCAATGCGAAAAAGCCCACAATAATCAAACTTCCTTTCATGCCTCTCTTCTTTTTCGTTTGTATACAGATTTCCACAACGCCCAGGCTGCCAGGCTGCTTCCGATAACGGCAGTTATGGTGATAGCTAATGCTTCCAGGCCTAATGTGGCAAGCCCTTCGATAATTTGCCGGTTTTCCCCGACTTCGATGCCCAATAAAAACAACAAGATCCAGATAAGTACCGTGATAATCTGGTGTATTCCAGTAAGTTGCCGCCTGCGTAGCAAAAAGCCGATACACATTCCTCCCAACATAAGTCCGATTACTGTAAACATATCTTTCGATTTTTATCGGCAAAGGTAAAGAAAACTTTGTCAATGACAATGGATAATGGACGATTGACAGGGTAAATGCATCTAATTTGTGCAGATTATCCGATATTGAAAAACATTTGTGGGAATACGGATTACCATTCTGACCGCTATCGGGATTACATTAGGCGTGCCCATTAGGCGTGCCCTTGTGTTTCTAAACGATTTTTCATTTAAAAAAGTATGTTATAAGGAAGAGATTTTGTAATTTTGCGTGTTGTAAAACAGGATATATCAACTTTTAAACAAAATAAGATTATGGCTAAGAAAGCTCTTTTAATGATTTTGGACGGTTGGGGTTGTGGAGACCACAAGAAAGACGATGTGATTTTCAATACCCCTACTCCGTATTGGGACAGCCTGTTGGCTACGTATCCACACTCCCAGCTTCAGGCAAGTGGTGAAAACGTGGGTTTACCAGATGGGCAGATGGGCAACTCGGAAGTAGGTCATCTGAATATCGGTGCGGGTCGTATTGTGTATCAGGACCTGGTGAAAATCAACCGCGCATGTGCCGACGGTAGCATTCTGAAGAATCCGGAAATCGTGTCTGCATTCTCTTATGCTAAAGAGCAGGGCAAGAATATCCATTTTATGGGATTGACTTCGAACGGCGGGGTACATTCTTCGCTGGAGCATCTCTTTAAATTGTGTGATATCGCCAAAGAATATGGTTTGGAAAATACGTTCATCCATTGCTTCATGGATGGCCGTGATACCGACCCCAAGAGCGGTAAAGGATTTATCGAACAACTGACTGCACATTGTGCCCAGTCGGCTGGTAAAATTGCTTCTATCGTAGGACGTTTTTATGCTATGGACCGTGATAAACGCTGGAACCGTGTGAAGGAAGCCTACGATTTGCTGGTAGAAGGCAAAGGTAAGCAGGCTACGGATATGGTGCAGGCAATGCAGGAATCGTATGACGAAGGTGTGACTGACGAATTCATCAAACCGATTAACAATGCCAATTTCGATGGTACCATCAAAGAGGGGGATGTGGTGATATTCTTCAATTACCGTAACGACCGCGCGAAAGAGTTGACCGTAGTACTGACCCAGCAGGATATGCCGGAAGAAGGCATGAAAACTATTCCAGGTTTGCAGTATTACTGCATGACGCCGTATGATGCTTCGTTCAAAGGGGTTCATATCATCTTCCCGAAAGAAAACGTGGCAGATACGCTGGGTGAATATCTGTCGAAGAATGGTAAAAAGCAGCTCCACATAGCTGAGACTGAAAAATATGCGCATGTTACTTTCTTCTTTAATGGTGGACGCGAGGCTCCGTTTGATGGGGAAGACCGTATCTTGGTTCCGTCACCGAAGGTGGCTACTTACGACCTGAAACCGGAAATGAGCGCTTACGAGGTGAAAGACAAGCTGGTGGAAGCAATTAATACACAGCAATACGATTTTATCGTAGTGAACTATGCCAACGGTGATATGGTAGGACATACGGGAGTTTACGAAGCTATCGAGAAGGCTGTAGTGGCTATTGATAACTGTGTACGCGATACAGTGGAAGCTGCTAAGGCAAATGATTACGAGGTTATCATCATTGCCGACCATGGTAATGCCGACCATGCCTTGAACGAAGACGGTACACCGAACACAGCCCATTCGCTGAATCCGGTTCCGTTTGTATATGTGACGGCAAACAAGGATGCTCAGGTGGCAAACGGTGTACTGGCAGATGTGGCTCCGTCTATTTTACATATCATGGGGATGCCACAACCTGCAGACATGACAGGAAAAGATTTGATTAAATAATCTGAGAAAGACAATTGACAAGGGTATCAGTTGATAAGATGGCAAAGCTTTTGAGGAGTTAGAATTCTTGAAGCCTTGTTGTCGTATCAATTGATACCTTCTTATTTAAAAAGGAACTTTGTTTATAAATCACCAAAAGATATGATGATTGAAGTTGGAGATGTCGTAGTTTCATCTGACATCTTTACCGGGAAGTTTTTTTGTGACTTAGATGCCTGCAAAGGTGTATGCTGTATTGAGGGCGATGCTGGAGCTCCGGTAGAATTGGAGGAAGTGGAGAAACTGGAAGAAGTGTTGCCGGTGGTATGGGAAGACTTGTCACCCGAGGCGCGGGAGATAATCGACAGGCAAGGAGTGGTATATACTGATCAGGAAGGTGACTTGGTGACTTCTATCGTGAACGGGAAAGATTGTGTATTCACTTGTCACGATGAGAAGGGATATTGCTATTGTGCTATAGAAAAAGCTTTTCGTGAAGGACGTTGCGCTTTTTACAAACCGATATCGTGTCACCTCTATCCGGTCCGCCTTGGCAAGTGCGGACCTTACACGGCATTAAATTATCATCGTTGGGATATTTGCAAGGCTGCTGTAGTGTTGGGCGAAAAGAAAGACGTGGCGGTTTATCAGTTCTTGAAAGAACCTCTTATCCGCCGGTTCGGTGAAGACTGGTATGCTGAACTGGAACTGGTGGCAGAAGAATTGCGGAAATATGCCGGTAAATGAGTAGACAAGATATCAGTTGCCTGCTGTTTAAAAACATTTCAACTGATATCTTGTCTTGTTATTTTGACTTGTTACCTGACTGTCAGGTGTACAGTTTTTACGGGACGGAGGTAATAGGTACGTTTGGAGCCGACTTTTGATATGCTTGAACTCCAGAAAGCAAAACTTGACTGGCAATCATTACATAGGTATCGGTCTTCATCATCTTCATTGCCATAGAAGGGTGCCAGCCCGTTATCTTGCAGCAATTGGTTTAAATCGAGGTCTCTATATTGAGCGATAAAGCTTTTGGCTTCTTCCTTAGTGAATACCCGCCAGCCATCGATACCGCTTATTTCGTAATCCGCCAGGATTTCTTCTCCTTTGTCTGCCTGTGTTTCCCATTGTTCAGGGGCAATAAGAAAGGCTTCGCATTCAGTGTCGGAAATTTCGGTTATTTTCCATACAAAGAAATTTTCCCAAATACTTTCTTCTTCTTCGGGTAATGTTGATACATAATAAGTATCTGCATTTCCTGTAATTGTGCCAGGATTTTCTTCTGTATCATCGGGATTATCGGGGATGGTTTCGCTTATGCCGAACTCTATGCCTACCAATGGGTGCCAGCCTTCGGCTTGAAATTCTCCGTTCAGCGTGATTCCGTCTTTATAATTGCCGGTAAACTGGTATGGATATCCGGCTAGCAGTGCTGATTGGTAAGTGTAGCCGTAGGTTTTATTTCCCTCAGGTTGGTCTATCTGTACAGACAGGTGGGTAGACGAGCTTTCATGAGGAAGGATATAAACGGTTTCGCTCATCCATTGGTTACCTTCTTTTGCGCAAGGTATGGTACATGATTGCTGGTCGTTTTTGTATGCATTATTGAAGGCGATGCCTGAACTGACTGGAGATATGTCTATACTGACGTTGGTGGCTTCTTCGGGTACGTCATTGATAACAAAACTGACAGAAGCTACAGCGTATGACAGGGTCATTTGTACTGTTGTTGATTTTGTCAGGTTTATTTGGGCTTGTGCTATCTGGATGGGAGCTTTGGCAAAATTAGATTCCTTGATGCTGATGTAACTTTCGGGAGTGATGTCGAGTGGCATGAAGTATTCGTCTTCCGTGATGCCGGATAGCAGAATAATGGTGTATTTCCCTTCTGCAATGCTTTTGCTATATGATGCGGATTCATCGGCGATGATGTCTTGCTGGATGCATTTACCTTCTTCATTAAACAGGTAAACAGTGAGGGGGTAATGAATAGGGGCGTTGTTGTCGCTTCGGGTGACCACTTGTACGGTGTGGGGGACGTTTTCGATGGTTTCACCCGTCTCTTCTTCAAGCTGATACTCTCCACAGGCGCAAGTTAGCCACATCAGGAGAAGAGGTAGATAGAAATGTTTAGTGTAACTCATATTAATTAAGGTATATGTTTTTTCTATCTATAACGCAAGTTTCTCGGTTTGTGTATGTTTGATCTGCAAAAAAAATTTCCGATAAATTTGTTTAGCGGATATGAATCAATGTATGATTGAAAGGTTCAGTATCTGTTTCAAGCTGTCTTCCTTTTACGTTCTCCATATCAAAACCGTACGGTTTCCATATCGAGAACGTACGGTTTTCAATTGGAAACCGTACGGTTTTGATATGGAAACCATAAAAGGATGCTCTCTGGATTGATAATACAACCCGATTAGAGACTTAAACTTTGCGTGGTATGAAATTGTGCATGGTATCATATCAAAATTCTCTGTCCTTTCTGTAATCGAGGTAGTATCATCTGTAATTCATTTACAAAAGAATGGGAAGAATGTTGTAATTTTGCACCCGAAGAAAAACAACCAAATAACAAATATACTATGCAGCTGATTAAAGACAAAGAATTCGGGGGCGAACGCCCGCTGTTCGCCTCGCACGACCTTCACTTGGATAACGTGACCATCCGCGAAGGAGAATCGGGCATCAAAGAGTGCAGCAACATCGTAGCAACCAATTGCCGTTTCGAGGGGAATTATCCGTTCTGGCACGTACACGGCTTTACCATTGACAATTGTTACTTTGCCGTAGGCGGACGCTCGGCATTGTGGTATTCCGACCATTTAATCATGAAAGATACCGTAATCGATGCCCCGAAGATGTTCAGGGAGATGAACGACATCACCATCGAAAACGTACAGATGAACGATGCCGACGAAGTGTTCTGGCGGTGCAACCGCATCCGCGTGAAGAACCTCCGCCTGCACGACGGTACCTATCCGTTCATGTTCAGCAACGATATTTATGTGGACGAGCTGGAAAGCGACAGCAAGTATGTATTCCAATACGTGAAGAACGTGGAAATCCATAACGCGAAGATTACGACGAAGGACGCTTTCTGGGAAGTGGAGAACGTAACGATTTACGATTCGGAACTGAACGGTGAGTATCTGGGCTGGCACTCGAAGAACCTGCGCCTGGTTAATTGCCACATCTCCGGCGAACAGCCTTTGTGTTATGCCGAAGACCTGGTGCTGGAGAACTGTACTTTCGACCCATCCTGCGACCGCGCCTTCGAATATTCTACCCTGAACGCCGACATCCGCGGGGCGATCACCAACATCAAGAACCCGATGTCAGGACGCATCATAGCAGACAGTATCGGCTCCATCACACTGGATGAAAACATCAAAGCTCCAGCCGATTGCGTGATAGAAACAAGGTAATGAAGAATTTTCACCACAGATTACACAGATTGATAAAATCATGTCCTCCGTATAATGGAATAATTATTTTTTTAGAAGCTGTTTTGAATTTATCGTGCGATGATTTGGGATGAGTTTTTGAGGCATTTTCGCTTCTGTGATGAGGAAGATAGCGGGCTATCTGACGAAGAACAGGAGCGAAAAAGACCAAAAAATCGCCCAAAGCACACACGAAAACGGGTACATCAAGCCAAGAAAAACTTTTTGGAGAAATTCAAAACAGCTTCTTAATCTGCGTAATCTGTGGTGAAAAATGAGAATCTACGGCGTTTTTTATTTCAGCTTATCGTATTCCTCGTCCGTAACAGGTTCCAGCCATTCGTTGGAAGTGTTTTCTCCGGAAACTTCGAAAGCGAGGTGTGCAAACCAACTGTCGGCTGCCGCTCCATGCCAGTGTTTTACATTCGCCGGGATGTGTATCACATCGCCCGGAAGCATCTGTACGGCAGGCTTTCCTTCTTCCTGATACCAGCCGCGTCCGGCTACACAAACCAACATCTGACCACCTCCCTTCGTGGCATGATGAATGTGCCAGTTGTTACGGCAGCGCGGCTCGAAGGTCACATTCGAGAAAGGAACTTGTTCACCCGATACACGGGCAAGATAACTGTTTCCGATAAAATACTGTGCGTATGCCGTATTGGGCTCGCCGATAGGGAAAATCATTTCGCGCTGGAAAGCTGCCTTTCCGTTATCGTCCGCCACATCTTCCGCCCATACGTCTTTCGCCAGACGGAAAGCTCCCCATGCATTGGGCCATCCGGCATAGAAAGCCACGTGGGTCAACAGTTCGGAAATCTCGGTACGGGTCACGCCGTTGCTCTTGGCAAACTGCAAATGATGCGTAAGTGAAGAGTCGATAATGCCTTTTCCTACCAGTGTAGCAATTGTAATCATGCTGCGGTCGTGCGGACTCAGCCCGGGACGGTTCCATACTTCGCCGAAAAGGACGTCATCGTTCACCTTTGCAAATTCGGGGGCAAATTCTCCCAACTGCACACGTCCGGCAGTCTGTGTAATCTTTTCTTGTGCCATAGTCATTTGAATATTAGTTGTTGATACAAGCATCCCCAAAAGGATGACTTTCCTGATGTTCAGTTGAATAGATTTCATAGGAGTCAAGATTTTTATGATTATTACTTGATACAAAAATACCCCCTTTCCCCGATATACCGCCTAACCAAATCACAGATGATTGTACCAGATTTACGGAAATCTATGGAATATTCAAAAAATTGCATGAACGTTTTTTACTTTTATTACTTTGCCGGGTCTTATAAGCAGAACGTCCGCTCAAACGAGCTTACGAACGGGAACGGACAACATGAATGTATAACTTAAAACATTGAACAGTATGAGACTAACTAGAAAACTGGGAATGGCGATAATGGCAATAATGGCATTGACTGCAAGTTCCTGCGTCACATTGCATAGACACCGCCCCCAAAGAAAAGCGTAAAGAAGCAATGGAAAAGCTGATAACAGACATTGCGGCTGTGCTGACTTCCGACCAGCAGGTGCTTTACAAACAACTGCAAGAGGAAGCCGCAGCCGAAAGAAAAAAACATACGCGCAAAAACTGAGTGATTGCCACCTCTGGACGCTGACATTGCCTTGGCTGGACGGAGGAAAATCGTATTATTTATTAAGACAAAAGGAAGTCATGAAACAAATCATTTTTAATGATTTGGGCTCAAGGATGCCGAAGCCTACTGCAACTGGCTCTCTGCAAAAGATACCAAGCACGGTTATCGCCTGCCCTCCGAAGAAGAATGGGTACTTGCCGCCGGACACATGCCCAAGGATGTTTCCATGAATTCCGGTCATGCGGAAC
>ERZ779645.678-NODE-678-length-18726-cov-2.192973_pt1 | contig 18726 bp, 19 predicted proteins | sample MGYA00511103_ERZ779645 | MGnify/ENA primary metagenome ERZ779645 (study PRJEB29588, sample SAMEA2158521) | human gut metagenome | biome: human gut; feature: human-associated habitat; material: faeces | place: Denmark | collected 2008/2010 ...
CGAAAGGTACAGGAGATTCTCCAGAAGTACAAGGAGCTGCAGGATATCATCGCGATCCTCGGTATGGAGGAGCTGGCAGATGAGGACAAGGTACTTGTATACAGAGCAAGAAAAATCCAGAAGTTCCTCTCACAGCCATTCCACGTAGCCGAGAACTTCACAGGTATCCAGGGTGTCTATGTGCCTGTAGAGGAGACTATCAAGGGCTTCAAGGCCATCATAGATGGTGAGATGGACGAGTATCCTGAGAACGCATTTTTCAATGTCGGAACAATCGAGGACGTCAAGGAAAAAGCAAAGACTATGCAGCAGTAAAAGCATAAGGAAGGACAAATCGTATGGCAACAAATACATTTTATCTAAAGGTAATAGCTGCTAACAGAGTGTTTTACTCAGGAAGATGTCGTTCCATAATAGTCCCTGAGTTCGATGGCCAGAAGGAAATCCTCGCCCACCACGAGGATATGGTCATAGCCGTCGATGAGGGCGAGATGAGATTTCAGCCGGAGGGCAGTGACAACTGGGAGTACGCGGTAGTAGGAATGGGCTTCGTAGAGATAGTCAACAACCGTGTGACACTGCTTGTCGAGACAGCCGAGCATCCGGAGGAAATCGATATAGCAAGGGCAAGAGAGGCCCTGGAGCGTGCGAAGGAACAGCTGCGTCAGAAGCAGAGTATCCAGGAGTACTATCACTCAAGAGCTTCGCTGGCCCGTGCCATGACACGACTGAAAGCAACTTCAGGAAAATAATAAATGTTAATAAATTACAAAAAAGAGGTTGTGACGACCTCTTTTTTGTTTTTACATTTGTGCCGGGGCACACTGTTACAGTACTTGCCTGCTTCCATGATATTTGCGGTGCTGGACACATATATGCTTATAGAGAACACCTGGACTAATAAGATAAATCCATTATATCTATCATGTATATCCAATATATATTTTAGGTATTGTGCAAAATTTAATACACTGTATATTTGGGGCGGGTATTGAAATATCCGCCCTTTTTTTCTATAATAATAAACCGTGTGGATTGCTGTAAATATGCAATTGCTGTGGGTCACACGAGGGTGTGGCAGATAACAGCGAATATGAGAAAAAGAGGCGAAAAAATGACTGAAAAAGAAAAAATAAGGATTCAGACATCAGAGACCTTTTTGCTGAGTGCGATTCTGGCACTTTCCGGAGGCTTTCAGGATGCCTACACCTACAATGTGAGAAATGAGGTGTTCTCGAATGCGCAGACAGGAAACGTGGTGCTGATGAGCCAGCATCTGATGATGGGTGAATGGATGAAGGGACTATCGTATCTTTTCCCAATCCTTTCATTTGCATTCGGTGTGCTTGTGGCAGAGAGAATCGGGCATAGATATAAGAAGGCAAAGCGCATCCACTGGCGTCAGATAGTGGTGGCGATAGAGATAATCATACTGTTTGTGGTCGGTTTCATACCACACAGGTACGATATGATAGCGACCATGCTTGTATCATTCAGCTGTTCTATGCAGGTGCAGTCCTTCAGAAAGGTAAACGGCTACGGCTATGCCAGCACTATGTGCATCGGCAACTTAAGAAGCGGCACAGAGAGCCTGTCAATATATCTGCGTGACAGAAATATCGGGGCACTGAAAAAGACCGCGCACTACTATGGAATCATTCTGATATTTGCAATAGGAGCAGGTATAGGCGGAGTGTGCTCACTGCACATAGGAATCCGTGCTATATGGGCTTCAAGCGTGCTGCTTGCCATTGTATGTGCAATGATGGTCAGGGAACACAGATAAACAGTTACAAATAGTCACGAAATATATATAACGGAGATACAATATAAAATGAAATTATTAAAGCAATTTCTCATCATACTTGCGATTTCGTTTGTAGGTGAGATACTCAAATATTTACTGCCATTGCCTGTTCCGGCGAGCATATATGGCATGGTTATACTTTTCATAGGTCTGCTGACAGGCCTGATACCGCTTAACTCTGTAAGGAGTGCAGGCAAATTCATGATAGAGATAATGCCTGTCATGTTTATCCCTGCGGGAGTGGGGCTTATGTCATCCTGGGGCAATCTTAAGCCGGTGCTCGTACCGGTGATTGTAATCACTGTTGTGGCACTTCTTACTGTAATGATTGCTACAGGACATGTTTCACAGCTCGTAATCCGTATGCAGAAGCGCAAGAGGGCTGATGCTGGAGAAAATAAATAAGATAAATAAGATAGAGGATAATCATAATGGATAATTTGTTTCAGACATCGCTTTTTGCCGGTGTCACGGTAAGTCTGGTTGCATATCTGATAGGTATGCTTTTAAAGAAGAAGTTTAAAGTTGCAATACTCAATCCGCTTCTCATTTCAATAGTACTGACCATCATAGTGCTTGTTGTGGCAGATGTGGATTATGACACATACAATAAGGGGGCATCGTACCTTAGCTGGTTTCTGACACCGGCCACGGTATGCCTTGCGATACCACTCTATGAGCAGTGGACACTGCTCAAGAAAAATATAGCTGCAGTCGCGCTCGGACTTACAGCAGGAGTCATAACAAGCCTTGTGACAGTGCTTGTGTTGTCAGTGCTTATGGGGCTTTCACACGAGGACTATGTCACACTGCTTCCAAAGTCCATCACGACAGCTATCGGTATGGGCGTATCAGAGGAGCTCGGCGGATATGTGACTATCACTGTCGCAGTTATCGTCGTGACAGGTGTGCTTGGAAATATACTCGGAGAGTTTGTTTGCAAAATATTCAGAATCACTGAGCCTATATCGAAGGGACTGGCGCTTGGTGCTTCATCACATGCCATCGGAACAGCGAAGGCAATCGAGATGGGCGAGATAGAGGGCGCCATGAGCTCTCTTGCTATCGCGGTGGCAGGAATACTTACGGTGGTGTTTGCATCGGTGTTTGCAAACTTTTATTGATTTGTCTGAGCGCTTCCTGCGCGTTGGCTTTTTTACAGAAAGGAGCTATATTTATATGATAATTACTATTGCTAGAAAGTGCGGTTGCGATGCAGATACTATCGGTAGAGCAGTCGCTGAGAAATATCATTTACATTTCATGGACAGAGAGGCTATTGCGGCCAGTGCCAAAGAGGCAGGCTGCTACGATGAGTATGAGGAGTTTTACAGTGAGAGACCGGTTAATTCCCTGCTTTACTCTATTGTGATGGAGACGGAGGAGGATAATGTGCTGCATGATACTCCGGGGAGGGCTCTTACATTTATAGACAGGCTGCCGCTTGAGGACGGCTGTGAGGGATATGTGATTCAGGGACGGTGTGCAAACTTTGCCTTTCAGGGAAGAGATGATGTTGTCTCAGTTTTCCTGACAGCGAATGATGCCTTCTGCGTTGATACTGTGGCTGATACACATGGAGTCTCAGCGAGAAAGGCAAAGACTGTTGTGCGTGAGACAAATGACAACAGAAAGACCTATCACAAATACTATACCGGACAGGAGTGGGGGCAGGCAGAAAACTATGACCTGTGCCTGAATGTGGAAAAGCTCGGTGTAGATGGTGTGATTGCGATGATTGACAGCTTCATACAAAATAGAAAATAGAAGTGTGTATACAAAAGCCGAATCCATGGGAGTGTGGATTCGGCTTTTTGAGTTTGTTAATCGAGGTTATTAATACTTTCAATTATACATAAATGAATTAAAGCTGTAAGTGCATCATCCTTTAAACCGGCGTAGTTCATGGTGATAAATGGCTCCGGAAAAACAATGTTGATGCGAGCAGTAAGCGGCTTGATGTATCCAACGAGTGGTACGATAAAAATAGATGGAAAAGTCCTTGGAAGGGATATGGCATTTCCACAGAAGATAGGACTTCTTATAGAAAATATATTTGATATGTGTGATAAAGGCTGTCTGATATTGCTCAGTTCACACATAGAACTCTGGAGCAAAGATTGGTGAGCTCCGGAGTTTTTTGAATAATTTTAAGATTTTGTCACATTTCATTATATAATTCGGTTATATATAGTGAAAACACAAATCGTACGATGAATGATTTTAAAACTGCTACAGGAGGTGTAATCATTATGAATGAGAAAAGAGCATCGATTAGATTTATCGAAAGATGCTACAAGTTATATGAACAGAAAATGTATCATGTTGCATATTGCATATTAAGGGATGAGGGACTGGCAGAGGATGCGGTTCAGGAAGCATTTTTAAAGTTGATGAAGAGTAATGTGGATTTTAAGGATGTAAAATCAGATGAGTGTAAGCAGTATATTATTACGATAATAAAGCATGCATCCATTGACATATATAACCGGAAAAAGCGGGAACAGGAATTAATATTTTTCTCGGATGAGAATAGTGATTTTGACCGGAGCAAACCAGAAGCTTTGGACGAACAACAGCAGCAGATCAGAGAAGTGATGGACAAGCTTCCTGCAAAGTATTACTCGGTAGTTAACTGCATGGTTGTAAAGGAATTGTCTGTAAAAGAGACTGCGAAGGAACTTTCAATTTCAGAAGATAATGTGCGGAAACGATTTGAAAGAGCAAAACTGTTACTTAAAACAATAATGAAAGGATGTGGCGGATATGAAGAATCAAGAGCTGTATGATATTTCGATAGAGGAGTTTGACAAAATGAATGAAAAGCATGTTTTTTCGGAAAAGTATAAGAAAAATAAGCAAAAGATGTTAAAGGATTACAGAAAGAGTGTATGGTCATCGACAGGAGCTAAAACAGCAAAAGTGGCTGTGGCATGTGCAGCAGTCCTTATAGCAAGTCCTGTTGTGGCGAATGCAGCATCAAACGGAGAACTTTTCTCAAGAATATGGGGAAAAGCAGGACACAAAGATGTGGCAGCTCATGAGGAAACGATATATTTGGGAGAGGATGAAGGAACATTTACTGCAAGTTATCCGGAAAGAACATATGAAGATGTGAACCCACAGAAAGCAGAGTCTCTTATTGGAGACAGTATGTCTTATCCAAATATTACTAAGGAGATTGATGGCACAACAATCACAATTTTATCCGTTGTCAGAGATAATAATTCTGCAGTGATCGAGTATACTCTTGAAAAAGCAGGTGGGGTGGATGCTTTAAAATATAGTCAGTTGGATAATGAGGCAAAAGGAGCATGGATTTCTGAGGAATCTACTTTTAATTTTAGTATAGGAAATGGAAGTACAATAGTAGATTTAGAAAATTCGACAGATGAAAAACTGTATTGTTATGAATATATAACATTAGATGATGATCAAAATTATGTTGAAATGAAGATAGAGGAATATCCATGTAAATTAAAGGAAATTTATGCGCTTGATTACAAAGATCCTAAACGTGAAGAATTAGAAAATCAGGTTGTATCATCATCAACCAAAATTCCATTTAGCAGTAATGTGGTAGCGGAGACAACATTTGTTAATCCTGCCGGAGGTAAAATAAAAGTTTCACCTTTATCTCTTAAAGTGGACATGAGCAAAGGATTCGGGCTCAGCGAGGTTCAGGCAGCAGATCCTGTGAACTGCTATTATGTAGCTATAAATTATAAAGATGGAACAAATTATGTTGTTATGGAAAGTAATGCTGACGGACGTCATTCGTGTGACGTTGAAAAAGATAACACGGCTTACAGTTGTGGCACCCTGACGGGAGAATATGTGATGTTGTTTAATCGTCTGGTAGACACTGATCAGATTTCATCTATAACAGTTAATGATGTTGAGTATACGTTAGAGTAAGATAAGCTTACGATATATGAGAACTCCGGGCAGATTGCTGCTCCGGAGTTTTTTACAACTATGACACATCACAGGTTTATAATTATCATAACAATTAAACATCAGCAAGCAAAGGAGAAGAAAGAGTGTGAAGAGGAAAAAAATTACAGCAACGATAGATGGTATTTCATATAAAATTGATTCATATGAGCATACCACAGAGTTTGGAAACAGAAATAAGGATACGGTTGCAGAGTCTTTGAAAGATAGCTATGAAGGAAATATAGATGAAAATTATAATTTGAGCAATGGCTATAGTTACATTTTTGTCACTATGACATATACAAATAATACAGATGAGCAGGTTGAGATATTAAGAAATGCAGGAGCTTTTTATATTATAAATGATGATCTGGAGAGATTACAGGTTGGTGATCCCGGTGGGATTTATATAGGCAACTATTGGACAGAAGGCAAAGAAAACGAGAAATATCATTATGTACTTGGTGCAGGAGAAAGTGTTAAATCAGAGGTTGGATATATTATTCAGGATGAATGGATGTCAGAAGACTCTAAGTATATATATTATGGTATAAAAGGTATAGATTCAAAAACCAATGATATGGTGCAGAAATATTTTAAACTGGAGCTGTAGTTATGAATAGAATATTTAAACTCGAAATCAAACGTGCTTTTAGAAATAGATTGTTTGCTGCCACATTGTGTGTTGCGTTTGCAATATGTGTATGGCATTTTATGGAAAATGTGTGGATATGGAGGATGTATATTTACTCCGACACGTATCCATTGTCTGCATATGAGAAATGGATAGGTGCGGATAATGCAAGTGTGCAGCCGTTGCTGCTTTATCTGATAATGCCTGCTTTGTGTGCAATACCGTATGGCAGAAGCTTTTATTTTGATGTTAAATCAGGGTATGCTGCCCAGATCATATCAAGAGGAAAGAAGAGCGATTATATAAGAGCAAAATATGGGGCTGCATTTGTAAGCGGTGCGCTTATTGGAATGATACCACTGGTGTTTGACTTTCTGCTTACTGCAATGGTATTTCCGATGGTAATACCACAGGTAGGAACAGGCACATTCCCGGTAGCGGCAATGGATATCATGTCAGGGGTATTTTATACACATCCACTTGTATACAATCTGATTTTTGTGCTGATTGATGGCTGCTTCTGGGGACTTTTAAACTGTGCGGTGTTGTGGGCGGTTAATTTTGTAAGAAACCGGTTCTGGATATTGCTGACACCGTTTATCATATACATATTTGTGTTCGGTATGGTTCATTTTGTAAACAGGGTGAGTTTATCACCGGTAATGTTTCTTAGACCAAGTGCGCCGTTTAGAAATGATATCCGGGTTGTGATCTGTGCGTTTATTATCCTTATAGTGGTAAATATTATATTTTACATACACGCGGTAAAGAAAGAGCTTGTTGCTTATGAATAGGAGAATTTTTGCAAATCTGATCTTATATGATATCAGAAAAGGATTTAGGGAAAACAAGATAAAATGGATAGTCGGAGTATTCATATTTGTATTTTTTTCATTTATCACCGTCAGTGATTTTAGTGTAAATTCACCGGAGCTTGGATTTTTGGCATACTTTACAAATATACTTCAAGGTATGCCGCCATACATAAAGACAGATGACAGCGTATTTACCATTCCGGTGTCATGGTTTTTGTTTTATGCGTTTTTATTTTTTGTGGTAGGATTTTATCCATCGTCAGATCTGTATGGTGCAGGCAAAAAGACACTGATATTGTCCGGCAGTAGGTTTAAGTGGTTATGGAGTAAGTACATATGGACGGTCATAAATGTGATTATGTATTATGCTGCAATGATATTGGTTCTTGCGGCTGTGACATGTGCAATCGGGAAGTGGAGCACAAAGCCTGATGATATGCTCATGGAAATGGGAATAGATATGCAGCAGTTTGCGACCGGAAATGAAGTGCTTGTATGGCTGATACTGCCAATGATATGTGCCTGTACAATTGCGGTGGTGCAGCTTACTATCAGTGTTTTTGCCGGTGCGATCGCTGGATATATTGTTTCCATAGTTTATCTTGTGGTGTCTGTTTACTGGGTGAGTCCGTTTCTTATGGGCAATTATCTTATGATCATCAGAAACAACAGGCTCTGTGCGGGCGGAATGGATGCGGCTGCCGGAATAATAAGCTGCATTATTGTGATGGTGGTTTCTGTTGTGCTCGGAAGTGTGTATTTTAATAGAAAAAATATTTTGTGAGGTATTTTATGAAGATAGAGATAGAACATGTTTCTAAAAAGATAAAGGATGCTCTGGTACTCGATGATGTATGCATGACACTGGAAAGTGGTAATATATATGGATTTCAGGGCGTAAACGGCTCAGGCAAGACAATGCTGATGAGAGCGGTAAGCGGACTTATGTATCCTACAAGCGGTAGCATCAGGATTGATGGAAAGGCGCTTGGAAAAAATATGGCTTTTCCGGAAAAGATAGGGATGCTTATTGAGAATCCTGCCTTTATAGATAGTTATACAGGCTATGACAATCTAAAAATGCTTGCCTCAATAAATAAAGGTGAAGTTGATATAAGCAGGGCACTTGAAACGGTTGGACTGAACCCACAGGATAAGAGAAAGTATAGAAAATATTCTCTTGGAATGAAGCAGAGACTGGGGATTGCCTGTGCCATTATGGAGGAACCAAAGCTTCTTTTGCTGGATGAACCTTTTAACGCCCTGGACAAGGAGGGACAGGAAAAACTGTCAGAAATCATAAGGGATATGCGTGATAAAGGAAGTCTTATACTGCTTAGCTCTCACGATAAGGATGAGCTTGAAAATCTATCAGATGTAATCTATCTGGTGGACAGCGGAAGGTTTAAATTGAAGTAACGAGGAGAATTTATTATGAAGCAAAGGAAATCAAAACAAGTAAGACTTTTATTGGGAATGCTCATAGGAATTGTGATGATTGCTGTTTTGGCAAGGATTGTTTATCTGAATCATTGCTATCCATCCCCAAAGGTCATCACATATACAGAAAATGACACTATTAAGCTTGGAAATTATGAGATAAAGCAGACCGGATGGGAGTGGGGCGATGGCAGTCTCCTAAAAGAAAAATGTCCTGATTATGCATATGATCAGACGGATGATGGTTCAGAATATCCTTTCGACAGTGTGCGTGTGGGTTTTATAACCTTGTCAGTTACCAAAGTAAAGGACGATACAACATCACTTGATCTTACAAGCCTTGCATTTGAAATGGGAACCAATGGTGATCAGTATGACATGGAGCTGTTTTTTAAATTAAATCCTACTTTGGAAGCTTTGGAGATAAAGCTTAATGCCGGTGAGGATGTATCTTTTGTGATACCGTATGCAATGAATGAGGGTCTGGTTTCAAAGAAAGACTGGAGCAGGGGAGATAAGATGAAGCTGTATATGGTGCTGCAGTATTATCCGCAGAAGATAAGGTTGTGTTGTAACTGATTTTTAATTGATCTATATAAAATGTACCAAAAGTGAATAAAAAATGTCATCTCATGTAAATTGTATTGAAAAAAATGGGAAAATGAATATAATTGAAATTGTAATCGATTTCTAATAACAATAATTATTGTTATTAAGTAACTTAAAACATAGTATAGTAAAGGAGAAGTCTATGGGGAAAAGATGCAATGCAAAAGGTATGATTTATAAAGTCGTATAAAAAAGATAAAAATATGTTAGCCGGTATGTTTTCCATACCGGCTAATTGTGTTACAAAATGGGGGGAATTATATATGAACAAACATCACAAAACAATACTAATACCAGCCATTTGCATTGCAGCATTTTTTACCATGTCTGCATGTGCAGACAGCAAAATGGCAGATACACAGCAGAAGAATACAGCGGATAAATCAGACACGCAGCAGGGGATTGATATAGCTGCGTATGAGAAAAAGCTTGCCGATAACAGGGAGAATTACAAGCTAGGCTGCGAGCAGTACAGCACAGATACCGATGCGGTAAAAAACACGGATTACAGGAATTTATCGTTTACAAACTGCACTTTTAAAGATATGCCGGAAACGGATGAGCTGTATGTCATGGAGGGTGGAGTACACGGCATTACTACACAGGAGAGCTGGGATACAATAAAGGACTGGCTTGAATCAATCGGTAAGCTCGATACAACTGATATGGATTCGGAGGTAAGGATTGTAAACAGTGATCTTGGAATGGATGATACAAAGGAAACACCATACAGTTATCCGGCTCTTAAGGATCATATGGATCTTGCATCAGGGGCAGGAGCACTTGTAAATACGAATGAGTGTCATATACAGATAGCGGATAATGGCATATATTCCATGAGTGATGGAAAGATAGGAGCATATCTGAATACGGATGCGCATGCGAGCAGTGACGCTCTTGGAACATACACAGATGATGTTGTAAAATCGGGGACAATAGACGAGCTTGGAAAAGAAAGCTATCAGCTTATAAATGGTGAATTGACCATTGAACAGGGGGCAGAGCTTACAGGGGAATATTTTGAAAAAGGTACTCCGTTTGTACCCACAGATGGCATTACATTGTCAGTTCCTGAGGTTCGCGTGTTCAGGCTCGGACAGGTGTACGGATATGATTATATGGTTCAAAGGCAGTACCATGGTGTTCCAATAGCATATCATGATTATGGAAATTATCAGATATATGGAAATGAGTATAATTTTGAAGAGGATATCAAACATGCATATGTAGTGGATTCTGATGGAGTCAGTGCTTATGCGGGAGTTAACGATTCGGAACCGCTGGAAAATTTGTATTCGTCGGATGAGATATTGGGAATAAAGGATGCCGCAGATATTTTAAGCGGGAAGATGGCAAAGTTTTTAAATGTTGATGTACAAAGTGTATGTCTTACATATGTACCGCTTAATTTGGAAGATGGTTCTGAGTGCAAAATATATCTTCCGGCATGGCAGTTTGACGGAATAAACAGGACTAAGGACGAAAACATCAGGATGTATCTTGATGCATTTACAGGAGAGGTCTATTACTATACCTATGGGGAGGCGGCTTAGTATGATAAGGGCGGAAATGAAAAAATATCTGTATTTTCCGTATCTGCTTCTTGCGGTCATAGGATGTGTTGTACTTGCTTTTAGCGCAAATGCGGATTATGATCCGTCAGGCAGTGCCGTGTCGGTATTTAGGCTTGCAATAACCGGCATTGCACATAAAAGTGAGCAGCCGATAGAATACAGCGCACTTTTTATGTGGATAAAAGGGATGAATGGCTGGCTTCCGCTTATACTGCCGCTTTTAATGTCATTTGGATATATCGCAGTGCTTTCCGCGGAACGGCACAACGGCATGACAGGTTTTTTGCTCATAAGGTCGCAAAATGCAAAGTATTGTGCCACAAAGGTGACAGCAGGAGTGCTTACAGGTGGAATTCTTTTCATGACAGCGAACATTGTTTTCGGACTTATGATGTTTATTGCATTTCCGGCATATATATCATTTTCCGTGGATGAGCAGATGATGTATGCAGACTGGTACGGAACAGGCAGTATGGTGCTCATATATGTGGTAAAACGGCTTATAGGTTCTTTCTTATATGGTATGGCGGCAAGTATGTTTGGAATAGGAGCAGCAATATTTTTTAGGGATCGGTATATGCTTCTGTGCCTTCCGTTTCTACTTAATTACATATACACGCAGATTCTGCAGAGACTTACACTTGAAAACCCGGCAGTGGCGAGGCTTAACTTATCAAACCTGATGAATGTGTCGGGTGAGAGCGGCTGGGGATGGACGGTAGGACTTACTATAGTTTGTTATGTGATACTTGTTCTGCTGTATTATGCACAGGTGAAAAGGAGGCATTGCGATGGATAGATTTTCGTTTCGGGCAGCAGTGCACATTGCGCAAGCTGAATTCAGGCAGTGGCTGCGCAGCAGCAGGATAATCATACTGTTTGTCATGCTCGTATTTGTGAATGTGCAGGTGATCGGGCCGCTTCGACAGTGCAAAATGCTTATGGGAGAAATGCTTTCTATACCTGAGGCTTTTGTGGCTTTGGGAAATTCGGGAGTTATCCTTCTTATAATACCTATACTTTTTCTTGTGCTGATGGCTGATTTTCCACAGAGGACGGGAATTGACAGGTTTTATCAGATGCGCTGTACAAAGAGGACATGGATATTTGGACAGGCAGTTTTTGCGGCAGCGGCATCCTGTTTTGTGCTTTTATTCCTTTTGGTGTCATCGTGCGTTCTTATGATAGGAACAGGCAGATGGAGTCTTTCATTTTCTGATGCGGTCACACATTTTACTTCAGTTTATCCGGATAGGACGGGAGATTATGTGGTGCAGCTTCTTCCGGGAAATCTGTATCAGCAGATGACACTTGAACAGGCACTTATACACACATTTTGTCTGCTGCTTTTATATTTTATGCTCATATCATATGTGCTGCTTTTTTCGGCTGTCAGCAATCACAGATATGTGGGGATACTCGTAAATGGTTTTGCAATCATACTCGGAGCAGTCACCTGCGAGGTCAGAATGAAGCAGATGTGGATACTTCCGATGGCGCATACGATACCGTGGCTGCACTATGATGAATATCTTGACAGGATGAATTTTCCGATGTGGGGATCATATCTTTATCTGGGAGCCATAAGTGCGCTGCTTCTTGTGCTTTGCTTTGCAAGGGCAGGACATTATCAGGTAAAGGAATAGGGGGACCGCGCATGATAGAAATAAGAAATGTATCACTAAGACTGGATGGCAAATCAATTTTAAATAATATTTCGCTGACACTTGAACCGGGGAAAATCTATGGACTTGTTGGCAGCAACGGAAGCGGCAAAACAATGCTGATGAAATGCATCTGCGGATTTGTGCATCCGACAGAGGGAGAGATAAAAACAGACGGCAGGCGTGTGGGAAAAGATGTGGATTATTTGCCAAATGCAGGAATAATCATTGAAACACCGGGATTTATACCATATTACAGCGGGCTGCAAAATCTACGGCTGCTTGCCGGAATACGCAGAAAGGTTACGGATGATCAGATACGTAAGGCTCTTAAGATAACAGGACTTGATCCGGACAGCAGACTGCCGGTGCGCAAGTACAGTCTTGGAATGAGGCAGCGCCTTGGGATTGCACAGGCAATCATGGAGCAGCCGGACATACTGATACTGGATGAGCCGATGAACGGACTCGATAAACATGGTGTGGCTGATATACGTGAGCTTTTGATGGCGCTTAAAAAGCAGGGAAAGCTCATACTTCTGGCAAGCCACAATCCAGCAGATATCGAGCTGCTTTGTGATGAAGTATATGAAATGGAGCTGGGAAACATAAGAAATTTCAGTTAATAAAAAGTTTATAATTTTTATTAGCACTCACTATTGACGAGTGCTAATAATAGTGCTATAACATACTTGCAAACAAAAGAAAGCAAATTTCCAAAAGGAAAGTTACAGGTATATAAGGAGGTATGACCTATGTTATTAACAACTACAAACAACAACTTATTTGATACATTTTTCAGTGATCCATGGTTCAATGATCCTTGGTATGATGACAGGGACGTACAGAAGGCACAGAAGAAATTATACGGACACAACGGAAAGAGAATGATGCTCACCGATATCAAGGAAAGCGATAAAGGCTATGAGCTTGAGATGGATCTTCCGGGATTTAAAAAGGATGAGATTAAGGCTTCTTTAGAGAATGGTTATCTGACCATTACAGCAGAGAAGGGCTTAGAGAAAGATCAGAAAGAGGAAGAGGGCAAGAAGTATATCTGCAGAGAGCGCTACTCAGGAAGCTGTCAGAGAACCTTCTATGTGGGTGACGAGATTGAGCAGGATGACATAAAGGCATCCTTCAAGCATGGAATCCTTCGCCTGGATATTCCAAAGAAACAGCCTAAACCACAGGTTGAGGAAAAGAAATGTATCTCCATCGAGGGATAATCAGATATTGCAAATGATAAGCGGGCTGCCTGTGCAGTCCGCTTATACTATATGGTGTAATGTATATTGTTTAATTATGATGATAAATTGTTACAGGTAAATAGAAAGGCAGGTGAGTATAATGGCAGCAAAGAGAGATTATTATGAGACTCTCGGAGTGAACAAGAGTGCGGATAAAGAGGCAATAAAGAAGGCTTATCGTAAGCTGGCAAAGAAGTATCATCCTGATACAAATGCAGGCAATCCGCACGCTGAGGAGATGTTCAAGGATGTCACGGAGGCATACAATGTATTAAGTGATGAGAAAAAACGTAAGCTCTATGATGAGTTTGGCTTTGCTGGTCTGCAGGAGGGCTTTTCCGAGGAGGCTGCAAGACAGGCTGCACAGGGTGGTTTCGGTGGCTTTGGCGGCTTCGGCGGCTTCGGCGGCAATGGCTCATTCAGTGGTTCATACAGCTCAAATGGCGGACCATTTACACATCAGGAATTTCATTTTGAGAACGGCTCCGGGGATATGGATGATATTTTCTCAATGTTCGGAGATATGTTTTCACATGGAGGCGGTAATCACAGTGGCCGGAGTACAAGTGGTAACAGTGGATTTACCGGAAATAGCGGTAGCTGGAGTAATTTCTCAGGTGGCAGAAGTTCAGCCGGTCGCAAGGGTTCTGATGTTATGGCTGACCTTACGATTTCATTTGACGAGGCTGTTTTTGGATGCGAGAAATCTATTTCGTTACAGGATCCGTCCACAGGCAAGGTTTCCAATCTGTCCATCCATATTCCGGCAGGAATCGAGTCGGGCAAGACAGTCAGAATTAAAGGACAGGGCAATCCGGGCAGAAACGGTGGTGCAGCCGGAGATGTGCTTCTCAACGTAAATGTGACACCGAGCAGTGAGTTTGAGCGAAAGGGTCAGAATGTATACAGTACAATCCGTGTTCCGTTTACGACAGCGGCTCTCGGTGGTAAGGCGAGGGTGCATACTCTTTATGGAGATGTGGAGTGCAGCATCAAGGCAGGTACACAGGGCGGCAGCAAGATACGTCTCAAGGGCAAGGGTATTTCAAGCATGAAGAATCCTTCAGTAAAGGGAGACCAGTATGTGACTGTTGAGATTTCGGTTCCACGCAGGCTTACGCCAAGGGCTAAGGAAGCGCTTGAGGAATACAGGGCTGTGAGCTGATGAATTTTATGTAGTTTATATATGGAAAACAAATTTGAAATCCGCTATACTATAGGTATTATAGTACAGCGGATTTTTTGCTTGATGAGATTTTAAAAGGAGAGACTATGGGAAGATTTTTAAATCCGGATAACAGTTCATTCCAGGATGTCATTAACTCTGAGATATATGTTGATAAAACAGGTTTGCTGGATTACACAAACAGTGTGATAAATACCACATCAAAATTTATATGTAACAGCAGACCGCGCAGATTCGGTAAATCTATTACAGCAGATATGATGGCTGCATATTATAGCATGGGCTGTGATTCGAGAGAACTGTTTATGGGATATGATATAAGTAAGAAGGGTAGCTTTGAGAAATATCTTAATAAATATGATGTGCTGCATCTGGATATACAGTGGTGTATAGAACCTGCAAAAGGCCCGGAAAATGTTGTATCATATATTATAGAGAATACAGTCGCTGAGCTTAAACTGGCATTTCCGGATGTGAAGGTTGAAGGGAGAGTTACGCTTTCAGATATGCTTTCACAAATAAATGCACAGACAGGAAAAAGATTCATAGTGATAATAGATGAGTGGGATGTTCTGGTTCGCGATGAGGCAAATAATCAGCCAGTACAGGAGGAGTATATTAATTTTCTCAGAGGACTTTTTAAAGGTTCATCGGCTACAAGATATATTGCGCTTGCATATCTGACCGGAATCTTGCCGATTAAGAAGCTTAAGACACAGTCGGCACTTAATAATTTTGAAGAATTCACTATGATATCTCCTGGGGGATTTGCGCATTATATTGGTTTTACAGAGGATGAAGTGAAGAAATTATGCGAAAAGTCCGGACGTGATTTTGAACTTGTGAAGAAATGGTATGATGGTTACCTGCTGGGTGAATATCATATATATAATCCAAAAGCTGTGAGTAATGTAATTAAATGGGGGAATTTTCAAAGCTATTGGAGCCAGACCGGCACATATGACTCTATCCAGCCACTCATAAATAAGGATTTTGATGGTCTTAAGAGTGCTATAGTTGAAATGATTTCAGGTGCAGAAACAGAGGTTAAAACTACTACATTTCAGAACGACATGGTTACATTCAGAAATAAAAATGATGTTATGACGCTGCTTATACACCTTGGATATCTGGCATATGATCAGAAACGGCAGATGGCATATATTCCGAATGAGGAAATTCGTATGGAGTTTATGAATGCGGTTGAGGATGATAAGTGGAACGAGCTGATAGAGTTTGAAACCCAGTCAGAACGGCTTCTTGAGGCAACGCTTGATATGGAAGAGAAAGTGGTTGCGGAATATATTGATAAAATTCACAATGAGTATGCTTCCACTATACAGTACCATAATGAAAATTCATTGAGTAGTGTGCTTGCCATAGGATATATTTCGGCCATGAAATATTATTTTAAGCCTGTACGTGAAATGCCAACAGGCAGAGGCTTTGCTGATTTTGTATTCATTCCTAAACAGGAATATGTCATGGATTATCCGGCTTTGGTTGTTGAACTTAAATGGAATAAAGACGTAAAAACTGCTATAAACCAAATAAAAGACAGACAGTATCCGCAGTCTGTTTTACAGTATACCGGAAATATTTTACTTGTCGGTATTAATTATGATAAAAAGACTAAAGTGCATGAGTGTATAATAGAAGAACTGGTAAAATAAGAAAGGATACAACATGAGCAATTATATAATGGATCTTAGAAAGGTGGTCGGACATGCCTCTTTACTGCAGGCGGTTCTATAGAGCTTGGAGAGACTGTTGAGGAGCTTAAGTTTGATATTCCGGAGGATATTTCTGATCCGATCAGACCTGTATTTCGTGAATATATAAAGATGAGGAAAAGAACAAAATAAACTTTAACGCTTTAAATGAAAAAAGTGCTTGCGCATGTCTTATAAAAGAGTTATCATAATACAAAACGAAACACTTAGGAGGATTTACAATGGAAAAGCGTATTTCAGGTCACACAGGCTTATTAGCACTTATAGGATCACCGGTCGGTCATTCGGGTTCACCGGCTATGTACAATTACAGTTTTGAAAAACTCGGTCTGGACTATGCATACGTTGCATTTGATATAAAAGAAGACAAGGTTAAGGATGCTATTGCAGCAATGAAAACCTTCAACATGCGTGGATGTAATGTGACCATGCCTGATAAGGTAGAGGCTGCAAAGTACATGGACGAGCTTTCACCGGCAGCCCAGATTATCGGAGCCATAAACACTATAGTAAATGACAACGGCAAGCTTACAGGACACATCACAGATGGTGAGGGATTCGTACACAACTTAAAGGATCACGGAATTGACATCAAAGGAAAGAAAATCACAGTTGCCGGAGGCGGCGGAGCCGCTACAGCTATCCAGGTGCAGTGCGCATTGGACGGAGCTCGTGAGATTACTATTTTCAACAAAAATGATGCTTTCTTCGAGCGTACACTACAGACTGCAGAGAAGATCAAAAAAGCAGTTCCTGATTGTGTTGTAAATGTATACGATATTGATGATACAGCCAAGATGACAGAGGAAATCCAGTCAAGCGATATCTTTGCAAATGCAACAATCGTTGGCATGAAGCCTCTGGATGATCAGAGCGTGGTAAAAGATCTTTCAGCTTTCAGACCGGGGCTTGTAGTTGCAGATGCAGTTTACAATCCGGAGGAGACAAAGCTTCTTCGCGAAGCAAAAGAGGCAGGCTGCACATGCGTAGGCGGAAAGGGAATGCTCTTATGGCAGGGCGTCGCCGCATTCAAGCTTTACACAGGACAGGATATGCCGGTTGATGATGTGAAGAAATTGTTCTTCAGCTAGATTTAAGTTCTTATTACAATATCATTAGATAGCTTCCTGTTATACAGGAATATGATAAAACAACAGCTCGCAGTTTCCCGCGAGCTGTTGTTTTTTAGGAGTTTTTATAGGTTTATTATTTTAAAGGAGAATTTATAAATAATCGTGACGGGCAAGCACGTTTAAGATATTTCTACCTTCCTCTGTACCCTCAATGATTCTGCGGGCACGCTTGCTGTCTCCGATATTTACGATTTCAACATTGGTATTACTGAAAGCCTCATCAATCTCTGAAAGAACAGGTGTGTTGGCTCTCATACCAAGGCAGATGAATCCGTAATCAAATGGGATTTCCTCAATCTCACCCTCTGGATTCTTTACGATGAAACGGTCATTCTTAACCTCCTGCAGAGCAGTGTTGGTCATCTGTTTTACACCGTATTTTGCCATTTTTGCGTTTGTGTCACACTTTGTGACAGGGTCAAGTCCGTTTCCAATCATTGGAAGCATCTCAACCATTGTTACCTCTGCGCCTCTTTCTGTGAAGAATTCCATCACGTCAAGACCTACGGCACCACCCCCCCCCGCCGATGATGGCGATTTTCTGTCCCTTCATATCCTCAGGATACTCATTGATGCGCTCAATCATCTTAAGGACTGTTGCAACATTTGTGCCATCCTTGTCAACGAGATCGTGAAGACCTGTGATAGGTGGGAGAGTAGGTACAGAGCCTGTTGCGTTTACTATGATATCAGGGTTTAAGGCCTTTACCATATCAACTGTTGCTGCTGTATTTTTGAAAACAAACAGGTTGTGAAGCTTGCTTGCACGGTGAATCATGTAGTTAGGGAAGTCTGCAAGACGCTTCTTGTCAGGAATCTTGGAGATAACTGATGCAAGTCCGCCAAGCTCTGCCTTCTTCTCAATGAGGAAGGTTGTACATCCAACCTCTGCTGCTGTGCAGGCTGCCTCAAGACCGGCAGTACCACCACCCATTACAACCA
>ERZ779645.683-NODE-683-length-18628-cov-3.270985_pt1 | contig 18628 bp, 16 predicted proteins | sample MGYA00511103_ERZ779645 | MGnify/ENA primary metagenome ERZ779645 (study PRJEB29588, sample SAMEA2158521) | human gut metagenome | biome: human gut; feature: human-associated habitat; material: faeces | place: Denmark | collected 2008/2010 ...
CAGGACAACGACAGCCGATCGCGCTGGTACAAGCAAAAGGGAAGAAACATCTGACAAAGGCAGAGATCGCAGAAAGAGAACAGACGGAAGTGAAAGCACCGTCGGACAGAGTGACGCCGCCGTCATACCTGACAGCTACGCAGAAAAAGGCATTCAGAAAAACGGTGAAAGAACTGCGGGCGATCGACCTGATTTCAAACTTGGACGTGGAAGCACTGGCGCGGTTAGTGATCGCGCAGGAGAAATACAGAGAAGTGACAGAAACGATCGCAAAGCAGCCACTGATGGTAACTGTGGCATACGACACAGGGAAAAAAGATGCAGAAGGCTATCCGATCATGGCAGAACATGAGGTTGTGAACAGTCAGGTGGAACGTCTGGCGATCATTCAGGACAGGTATTTCAAACAGTGCCGACAGGGTGCAGCAGATTTTGGACTGACAGTATCGTCAAGATGCCGCCTGATTATTCCAAAAGCACCGGAAGCACCGAAGACAAACAAATTTAAAGACAAGTTTGCGTGATGATGCGATGCAGGACAGAACGACACAGTACGCTGCGGATGTCCTTGCGGGAAAAATAATTGCCGGGGATCTGGTAAAACTTGCCTGCAAGCGTCATCTGGACGACATCGAAAAGTCAAAGGCTGCGCCATATAAATACTATTTTGATGTGGAGCAGGCGGAAAGAATCATTGAATTCGCTGAAACATTGACCATCGCAGAAGGCGAAGAGGAAGAACAGGTCGAATGTTACGCATTCCAGTGTTTTATTCTCGGAAATCTGAACGGATGGCGGACAAAAACAGGCGGACACAGAAGATTCCGAACATCATATGTGCAACTTGGAAGACAGAACGGTAAATCTTTTCTGAATGGAATTCTGGCTGCATATTACGGAAATTTTGAGAAGTACAAATACGGTCAGATATACTGCACAGCAACGAAAAAAGATCAGTCGCTGATCGTATTCAATGAAATTGTGAAGTTTATCCGGTCGGATCATGATCTGGATGAGTGTTTCAATGTACACGAACACAACAGCACAATAGATTGTTTACTGACACATAGCAAAATAAAGGCGCTTTCGCGAGATACGAAGTCAATCGACGGATTCCGCCCGTATCTTGGAATTGTCGATGAATACCATGCACACAAAAACGACCAGATGTACAAACTTCTGGAAGGCGGAATCAAGAAGATGAAATCTGCGCTGATCAGTGTGATCACGACAGCAGGGTTCGATCTGAAGTCACCATGTTATGCATTGTATGAATATTGCGTGAAGGTGCTGAAAGGCATTGCACACAATGATTCACAGTTCATATACATCGCACAAATGGATGAAACAGACGACATGTGGACGCCGAAGAACTGGATCAAGGCAAATCCGATCCTGCAATATGATCTGGAAGCACTTGAAAACATGGTTCCGATTGCTGAAACAGCGAAAGAAATGGGCGGATCCAGTTTGCGCGATTTCATTGTGAAACAGCTGAACATGTGGATTCAATGGACGAATGATGTCTATCTGAAAGACATGGAATTGTGGCAAAATGGCGCGACAAAGAAGACACTAGAGGATTTTCGGGGACAGAAGTGCTATGTGGGGCTGGATCTTTCTGCTGGTGGAGATTTGACATCACTGGCGATCGTATTTCCGTTCTTGAAAGATGATGTCAGAAAATATTTTGTTCATGCACACAGTTTCATACCGAAAAGAAGGGTTGAAGAACATATCAAAACAGACCGGACGGAATATGACTTATGGATCCGCGACGGACTTGTGACGGTAACAGAAACGATGGGCGGGGTAAAAACTGACTATCGGTATATTTTAACCTACTTGGAAAAAATCATCACCGATTATGAACTGGATGTGCAATTTATTCTTTACGATCCGCATAATGCGTCAGCTTTCTTGACGGATCTGGAAGCGTTGGGATTCGATAGCGTGGCTGTAACACAGTCAGCAAAAGCACTGAATGATGCAACGGTTGACTTCAGACTTGAAATTGAATCAGGAAATGTGGAACACGATGGAAACGCGATGATCAAATGGTCGATCGCGAATGCAAAGACAACTTCCAACAGTTTCGGAGAAATCAAGATCGACAAAGAGTATCAGACAGAACGAATCGACGTGATAGATGCGATCATTGACGCATGGACAGCTGCAATGAAAGGCGAAGTGAAACAGAATACAGCAGAATCGGTCGAAGAATGGCTGAAACTATATGAAGCAAGTAAGAAAAAACAGGCGAGGGGGTGATGCGGGTTGAATGTATGGCAGAAGTTCAAAGGATGGATTGCAAAAAAAATGAACTTCACCGTGGAAACATCACCAGCGATGAAGGAAGAATCATTTCTTGAATGGCTTGGTGTGAAAAGAAAAAACAAGGATGTGATGGCAGAAGTAACGTACTTCACATGTTTGAAAATGATGTCTGAAACGCTGGCAAAAATACCGTGGAAATATTATCAAAAAACTGAAAAAGGGATCATTGAACCAGAACTGTCGGATGTTGCGAAACTGCTGAAAAACAGACCGAATCCGTTTATGACGCCCACAGCTTTCTGGAATGCCGTGGAAATGAACCGAAATCACTTCGGAAATGCGTATGTATATGTCAGGTCGAAGTTCAAAAGAAAAAAATACGGCGGAGAATACAAAGTCATGGACTTGTGGATTATGCCGTCGAACTGCGTGCAGATTGTAGTGGATGATGAAGGATACTTCGGAGGAAGAGGAAAGATCTGGTATGTCTACAACGATAAATACAGCGGGCAGCAATATGTGTTCGGGACAGATGAAGTTCTACATTTCAAGACATCACACAGCTTGGATGGTATTACGGGGCTTCCTGTGCAGGCGATATTGAAGACGACTGTGGAGGGCGCAGCGGCATCACAGGACTATCTGAACAGCTTATATGAAAGCGGACTGACTGGGAAAGCAACACTGGAATACACAGGAGATCTGAACAAAGATTTAAAAGAAAAACTGGTGCAGGCATTTGAAGAATTCGGATCAGGCGCAAAAAATGCAGGAAAAATCATTCCGGTTCCGCTTGGGATGAAGCTGACGCCACTGGATATTAAACTTTCGGACAGTCAGTTCATCGAACTAAAGAAATATTCAGCACTTCAGATCGCAGCTGCATTCGGAATCAAGCCGAATCAGATCAATGATTACACAAAATCTTCGTACAGCAACAGCGAAATGCAGCAGTTGTCATTCCTAACAGACACGATGCTTTTTGTATTAAAGCAGTACGAAGAAGAGGTCAATTATAAGTTATTGACAGATGAAGAAGCCTTCAGCGAAGGAAAATATTACAAACTGAATGAAAAAGTTCTGCTAAGAACTGACAGCAAGACACAGATGGAGATTTTCGCAACAGGTGTCCAGAATGGAATTCAAAAAGTGAACGAATGCCGACGAAAACTGGATCTGATGGATGCAGAAGGCGGTGATCAGCTGATCGTGAACGGAAATTATATTCCGATCACAGAAGTTGGAAAGCAGTACGAAAAAGCGGGAAATGCACAGCAGCAAAGCGTGCTTCCTATACAGCCGGAAACGGATCAGAAAACGCAGAAGGATCCGGAAGAAGGAGATCAGGCAGACACGACCGGAACAGAACCTGATGAAAAAGAATCGCAGGAAGGAGGGGAAAACGATGAAGAATAAATTCAATTTTTCACGGAGAAATCCAAAAACAAAGAAGATTGAAAATACTGGATTTATGGAATTCAGAAATGTATCGAATAATGCAGCAGACCTGTATATATACGGTGACATTGTTTCTTCAACATGGGAAGCATGGTGCGATGAAGATACATGCCCGCAGGATATATCGGATTTTATGAATCAGATTGAACCGGGGGCTGAACTGACGGTGTACATCAACAGTGGCGGCGGTGACGTATTTGCCGGGATAGCGATTCACAGCATTTTATCACGGCATACCGGACATAAAACAGGCATCGTGGACGGAATGGCTGCGTCGATCGCATCCGTGATCCTGATGGCTTGTGATTCGATTGTAATGTCATCGGGAGCGCAGATCATGATTCACAAACCGCTGTCATGGGCATATGGAAATGCGGATGATTTTCAGCGGCTGATCAGTGAACTGGATAAATGTCAGAAAAGCATCACGGACATATATATGGGACGAGTGAAAGAAGGCGTGACAGAAGAACAAGTCACAGATCTGATCAATGCCGAAACATGGATGACGGCAGAGGAAGCAAAGGAAATCTTCGATGTGCAGATCGAAGAACGTCCAGCGGTCGCCGCCTGTGTTGGCTGGATGATGGAGAATTTCAAAAAAGCACCAGAAGGCATTAAAACACAAAGCGCAGATGATGTGACGGCGAAGATTACAGCCGAAGAAGAAGCAATCATCGAAGAAATGGAACTTTTCGGAATCTAAGGAGGAAAACAGAATGAGCAAAGCAGCAAGGGCATTGCTGAAGAAGATCAATGACAAGAAAAATGCGATCAGAGGTCTTCAGGGGCAGGGAAAAACACAGGAAATGAAGGATCAGATGGCGGAACTTCGTGAGATGCAGGAAGAATTCGACATGCTGATGGAAATGGAAGAAGACGATGACGATGGTATCAAGGATTCTTTACACAATGGGAAGGCGAAGGAAATTGAAGATGGTCAGAAGTCTAAAAAGTACAGCAAAGCGCAGGTGTGCAAAGCGTTTGTAAACAGGATCGTATGTGGTCTTCGTAAACGTGCTATGCCGGAAGAAGATCAGGAGATCATGGACAGCTTCAAAAACATGATGAAGGAAGGCGTAGACGAGGATGGAGGTTTTACGGTTCCGGAGGATGTAAGCACAGACATCATTGAACTGCGCCGTACAGAAAACGATCTGGAACAGTACGTCAATGTCGAAAAGGTAGCGACAATGAGTGGATCCCGTGTGATCGAAGTTGATGCAGACAGTACACCTTGGGGCGACGTGGATGAAGGTGGAGAATTCGGAGAGGAAGAAACACCGAACCTGAAACAGATCAAGTATGCAATCAAGAAAAAAGGCGGAATTCTGAAGACAACACGCGAACTGCTTCAGGACACTGCTACGAATATCCTTGCATATCTGAATAAGTGGATCGCAAAGAAGTCAAGAGCGACAAGAAATGCTGCAATTCTGAATGTGATTAACACAATCACAAAAGGAAAAGAAGTTGCGGTTGCGACTTTTGATGATTTCAAAGATGTATTCAACGTGAAGCTGGATCCGGCGATTGCAGTAAGTTCTATTGTATTGACGAATCAGGATGGCTTTAACTACATGGACAAGCTGAAGGATAAGGATGGCAAGTACATCATGCAGCCGGATCCGACAGATGCAACAAAGACACTTCTTTTTGGCAAGTATCCGGTAAAGGTTGTGAGCAATAAGACACTGAAAAGCACAAATGTATTAAAAGGCGGAACAGGATCTGACAAAAACGATGTGACTGGCTACAAATATCCGGTATACATGGGAGATCTGAAGGAAGCTGTTACCTTGTTTGACCGTGAGAAAATGACGATCGAACTTTCTACTGAAGCGGGAGATCTGTGGGCGAAGGATCTGACGGGAATCAAGGTTCGTGACAGATTTGACGTTCAGTCTGTCGATGAAACTGCGGTTGTTAAAGGAGAAATCAGCGTTGCTGTGGCTGGCTAACAAAAAAGGGGCGTGATGATATGAGCCTAAAGGAATTGAAACAGTATCTGCGCGTCGATTATACAGACGATGACAGCATGATCGAACTAATGCATGATGCTGTCATCGACGAAATGAAGGAACTGATTCCGTCATTCGATCCGGAAAAGCCAACAAATAGGCAGAAAATACTGATCTGTTCGTATGTGAAGGAATTATACGATCACAGGGATCGAATGTACAACAACGGGAAAATCACATCTGATTCAACGGAACGCATCAGGTACGCGATTCAGTCAATGATGCTGAAAGAAACGTTAAGGGGATAGCATGGCAACAGCAAGGATCAAATTTTATAAGCGAAACAAAAGTCTGGAAAACGGACGGCAGCAGGAAAAAGAACCGACACTGTTTTATGAAGCATGGTGTGAGATCAGAAACCTTTACGGGCAGGAATTGTACGAAGCACTGGATGTCAGGCTGGAAAATGCAATCGTATTTGAAGTGAGATATTGCAGACGTATAAAAGAGATTAAAGTACATGCAAAAGATTTCTTGATCGAATTTGAAGGCGACAGATATGACATTTATGCAACGGATTTCAAACAAAATGACAGGCAGTATGTGCAACTGAAAGCCAACAGACACGACTGACAGGAGGAAATAGAGATGGAAATATCGTTCCGATTTGAAGGATTTGAGGAAGTGCAGCGTGGTGTGGAAGCCCTGTCGTCAAGTGCTGAAATCGGAGCGATCAATAAAAAAATATTTCAGAGATCCGCCGATATTACAGAACCGAAGATGAAGGCACACATGGCAAGATCTGCTGACAATTCGAAGTCAGGACGGAATGGATACAGACCGCCGGGACATGCGCGGGACAACATTCCTAAGAAGGTAACGACCAAAAAAGGCGAAGTCGGATGGGAATTGAATGGCGACGCGCAAAACTGGTTTTACATGAAGTTTGTGGAGTGGGGGACATCGAAAATGCCGCCGCGGGACTTCCTGAACAATACGAAATCGGAGTGTGAAAGTGAATATCACATGATAGCTGATCAAGAGTACCAGAAAGCATTAAACGAAAAACTGGGAGGATAAAACAGTGGATGTTATTGGATTGGCAGCGGAAGCATTGAAGCCGATTTCGGATGAAGGAACAATCGTACAGCAAGGATGGTATGACGAAAGCCTGAAACGGCTTCATGTGACACTGTGGAAGCTACGAGACACAGAAGATGCACATTCAGATGATGAATGTGAAATTGAAGCAGCAAGCATACAAGTGAATATCTGGTCGCGGAGCGATCAGCAGACGCTTGTGAAAAGAATAAAAAGACTGATGAAGAAAAACGGATTTCTATTTCAGGAAGGAAATGATCAGACTGAAACAGATACGGGGATCTTTATCAATGCGATGCGATTTTTAATTTTGAAAGAAGCAGAGGAAACGGAGGAATAAACATGGCAGGAGAAAAAGAAAAGATCGTGCGAAGCAGGACTGTATCGTTCAGAGATATTCATATCGCAAAAGTTACAACGAATACAGAAACAGAATACACGGCAGAAACACCGTCAAAGCTGGCACGCGCGATCACGGGAAAGATCAGCGATGAATTTGAAACTGAAAAAATTTACAGTGATGATTCGGTTGAAGATGTAAACATGTCATATAAAGGGACAAGCGTGGAACTGGAAGTGAACAGTTTGGCACCGCAGGATAAGTCGCAGGTGTTCGGGCATCTGTATGAAAAAGGCTTCCTGATTAAGACGAAGGATGACAAAGCACCGGAACTTGCGCTTGGATGGCGTGCGAAGAAGCTGAATGGCAAGTATGAATTCAAATGGCTGTACTGTGGAAGATTCGGTCAGGGATTTGAAGATAATTACGAAACAGAAGGGGAAACAAAAACAACGCAGACAGCAACATTGAAGGGCGATTTTTATGCCCGTCAGATGGATGGAAGATATGAATGCAGCGTTGATGAAAGCAATCTTCTTGCGGAACATACAGAAGCAGCGGCAGCGATCAAAGACTGGTTTTCAAAAGTTCAGGAAAAACCGGATGCAGCATAAAACAGGAGGGAAAAGAAATGGCAGCAGCTAAAACAAAGAAAAGATCAATTATCATCGGCAACAAAGAATATACGATGCCGCAGAAGATGTCCACGATGGCATATTTGCGCTATCTGGAAGTGCGCGACAGCATTATGGACACAGAAGCGAAACAGGCGTTGTACACAAGACAGCAGTTCATGGATATGATGGACGTTATTGTTGAAATGTACGGAAACCAGTTCACAACAGATGACATGCTGGATGCTGAAACCGGAATGACACCGGATTCGATCGTGATGGAATTTGCATTGATGGATGTATCAGTGGGTGAAAAGGTTGATAAAAGAACGGAAGACTTCGCGAAAAATTTTACAAATGGCAAGTGATGCCGGAACTGATCTTGTCGTGTGGACACAAAGAATATGTCTGCACGACGATTTCAGTGGAAATGTATCGCAGATATACGGAAATCATGGAACGGAATGACAGTGATTCGATCAGTGATGCTTTTGAAGCGAATACGAAGATCTTAATGACAGTATTCGGAGCAAGACAGCGGGAGGTGGAAGAAGCCGATCCGGAAGATGTATTGTCAGCTGTGAAAGAAATCCATTTCATGATGCAGGATGTGATCACGAAGAAATTTCTGGATCTTAATCCAGAACATCCTGAAAAGATACAGAAAGAAAAATCTGCTTTCGACGAATATGACGAAGAAAATGGATATAACGATGAAGATCCGGGTGAAAACCTGTGGAAGATATGCAGGGAAAATGTGGATCGGATAGTGAAGATCTGTATCAATCTTATGAAAAACTCATATCAGCAGTGCATAGAAGCGGACATCATGAGCCTTTTAGATCATGCGGCATTCGAGATTAGGACGGTCGATGAGAAGTAAAGAAAGGAACGCGAAACATGGCTAAGACCTTAATTGAGATTAGGGCAGAAACGTCGCAGTATCAGCAGGCGATGCGTCAGGCAGCAGCAGAGATGAAAAACCTGACAGCACAGCATTCGCTGGCTGCGGCACAAGCAAAGTTAAGCGGATCCGCGCAGGACGCCCTGCGTGCAAGAGTGACCGAACTGACATCGAAGATAGATGTTCAAAAGGGGATCGTGCAACAGAATGGACAACAGTATGACAACTTAAAACAGAAGTTGGAACTGCAAAAAACAGCGCACGATCAGCTGAAGACAAAGGTTGAAGCGGCAAAAAAAGCATATGAAGATAGTGCGAAAGCGACAGGCGAAGACAGCAAAGAAACACAGAAGCTGAAGGCAGAATATGAAAAGTTGTCTTCGCAGCTGTCCACCAGTGAAAGCCAGATCACAAAAACAGAAACAGCGATCACGAAGCAGGAAGCGGCAGTGAATCAGTCGAAAGCTGCACTGACTGAAATGGAAGCGGAATTGAAAAATGTGAACGCAGAACTTGCGCGTGCGCCGTTTGATGAATATGCAGCAAAAGCAGAAAAGGTTGGCGGCACATTAACGAGTGTGGGGCAGAAACTTCTTCCGTTATCGACCGGTATTGCAGGGCTTGGAGTTGCGGCTGTTAAGACGACAGCGGATTTTGACAGTGAAATGTCGAAAGTATCAGCAATTTCCGGAGCAACAGGAACGGATCTTGATAAACTGCGAGGAAAAGCCCGTGAAATGGGCGCAAAAACAAAGTTCAGCGCATCAGAAGCTGCACAGGGGATGCAGTACATGGCGATGGCTGGATGGAAGACGCAGGACATGATGGACGGCTTGGAGGGCATCATGAATCTTGCGGCAGCATCAGGAGAAGATCTTGCATCGACATCCGACATCGTAACAGATGCCCTGACCGCCTTCGGACTTTCGGCAAAAGATTCCAGTCATTTTTCTGATATTTTGGCGGCAGCATCATCGAATGCAAATACCAACGTGTCGATGATGGGTGAAACGTTTAAATACGCAGCCCCGGTTCTCGGATCGTTAGGATACACAGCAGAAGATGCTGCGCTTGCGATCGGATTGATGGCAAATGCAGGTATCAAGTCCAGCCAGGCGGGAACATCTTTGCGAGGAGCCATCACGAACCTTGCGAAGCCAACAGATACTGTCGCGGCTGCGATGGATAAGTATGGAATATCATTGACAGATAGTTCCGGTAAGATGCTTTCACTGCGTGAACTGATGGAACAGCTGCGGCAGAAGCTGGGTGGACTGTCAGAAGCGGAACAGGCACAGGCAGCAGCGGCATTATTCGGAAAGGAAGCAATGTCCGGAATGCTGGCGATCATAAACGGATCAGATAAAGATTTTGAGAAGCTGGCAGGAGCGATCGACAACTGCGATGGATCATCTGAAAAGATGGCAAACACAATGAATGACAATCTTCAGGGACAGATCACGATCCTGATGTCACAGCTTCAGGAACTTGCTATCAGCTTCGGGGAAATTCTGATGCCAAAAATCCGTGATATTGTGACACATATTCAGAACTTTGTGGACAAACTGAATGCAATGGACGAAGGACAAAAAGAAACAATTCTTCGCATCGGAATGTTTGTGGCAGCACTTGCACCGATGCTGATGGGATTGGGGAAAGTGATCACGTTCAGCGCAAATGTATCACGCGCACTTGGAACGCTGTCAGCCGGACTTGTAAAAGCAGGCGGATTTTCAGGAGTATTCACGAAAGCACTGGGATTGATTACATCACCAGCGGCGATTGTAGTGGGAGTGATTGCAGCAATTACAGCAGTCATTATTCATTTATGGAATACGAATGAGGATTTCAGAAATACGATCACGGCGATCTGGCAGAAAATCAAAGATGCATTCACAACATTTGCAGCAGGAATCAGTGAAAGACTGTCAGCGTTAGGAATTACATTCAGCGACGTGACGTCAGCAATAAAAACAATCTGGGACGGATTCTGTAATTTGCTTGCACCAGTGTTGGAAGCTGCCTTCAGTACGATTGCAATCGCATTACAAACAGCTTTCAATGTCATTCTTGGAATATGGGATGTATTTTCTGCTGTATTCAGTGGCGACTGGTCTGGTGCGTGGGAAGCTATAAAAGGAATTTTTTCAAGCATCTGGGATGGTCTGAAAGAATATTTTTCAACAATAATCGGAGCAGTCAAAGGTGTAGCGGATGTTTTTCTTGGATGGTTTGGAACTAACTGGGAAACTGTCTGGAATGGAGTGAAAACCTTTTTTGAAGGAATCTGGAACGGAATTTCTTCGTTTTTTGAAGGAATCTGGAATGGGATTTCAACATTCTGCACAACGGTGTGGAATGGAATTGTTACAAACGTGACGGCGTTCTGCACGACCGTACACGATACGATCAGCACAATCTTTAATGCTGTGAAAGATGTCGTGTCTAATGTGTGGGAAACAATAAAGAATGTGGTTCAGGTTGCGATCATGTTCATAGTGGAAGTTATCAAAGCAGCATTTGAATTGATAACCGTACCGTTCCGGTTTATCTGGGAAAATTGTCGAGATACGATCATAAGCGTATGGGAAACAATCAAAAGCGCGGTACAGACAGCAATCAATTTTGTGAAAGATAATATCATCACGCCAGTGATGAATGCGATCAGCACAACGATCACGACGGTATGGAATGCGATTCAGACGACATTCACGACAGTGATAAATGCAATAAAGTCTGCGGTACAGACGGCATGGAATTTCATGAAGGATAATGTGATCACACCAGTGATGAATGCGATCAGCACAACGATCTCGACGGTGTGGAACACCATTAAAACAACATTCACGACAGTGATAAATGCAATAAAGTCCGCGGTACAGACGGCATGGAATTTCATGAAAAACAGCGTGATCACGCCTGTAATGAATGGAATAAAAACAGTCATCACAACAGTGTGGAATGCGATCAAAACGGCGGTGCAGACTGTCGTAAATGCGATCAAAACGACAGTGCAGACTGTATTCAACGCAGTAAAGACAACAGTGACAACAATCTGGAATGCGATCAAAACAGGAACATCGACGGCATGGAATGCAGTGAAGACTGCGGTGGCAACACCGATCAATGCCGCAAAGTCAGCAGTGACATCTGCGATTAACGGGATTAAGTCAACGATAAGTTCTGTATGGAATAGCGTGAAATCAGCAACGTCTTCGACATGGAATGCAATCAAGAGAGCGATCACAACACCGATCAATGCTGCAAAAACTGCGGTAGGAAATGCGATCAGTGCGATCCGATCAAAATTCAACTTCAGCTGGTCATTACCGCATTTGAGACTGCCTCATCCGTCTATCAGCGGATCATTCAGCTTGAATCCGCCATCAGTTCCACATTTCAGCATTAGCTGGTATAAGAACGGCGGTATTATGACGAAACCGACCGCATTCGGGGCGGCAGGCGACACATTGCTGGCAGGAGGAGAAGCGGGAGCAGAAGCAATCCTTCCGTTGAAACAGTTCTATGACAGGCTGGGCGACATGCTGGATAAAAAGTTGGATGCAATTATGACAGGAACAACGGTATATGTCTATGTAACAATGGACGGCGAAGTCGTGGCAACGAAAGTATATTCAAAAGTGGAAGAAAAATTCACAGATGAAATAAAACGGAGGAGGTAAAGCATGATCATAAACGGGATTGACGTCAGAAGATACGGGGCGACATTACTGACGGCAGAAACAAAGCCCCCGAAAATGACGGCAAACTATGAAATGATGCCAAAAGCACTTCTTCCGACAGAGTATGACACAGATATTCCACTGGGTTCTATGACAATGACCATATACTTCAGGGGAAAGAACAGGGCGACACTGGAAAGAACAATGTCATCTTTTATGCAGAATTTCAGGTCGTCCTGCATTATGGAAGAAATCAGAGGATTCAAAGGAAAATACAAAGGTTTTCTGGCTGGCGATGATTACGAAAAAACGCTTGAAAAGGAAAAAAGAATTCTGACATTAGAATTTGATGGATTCTTTTTTGACGATGAAGCAGAAGCACTATTTGATCAGAAACTAGAAGGAAAGCTGTACGCAGAAGGAAGCCGGGATACACCTTGCATTATTGAAGTGACAGCGAAAGCGGATCTGACAAACTATAAGATAACACTAAACGGGGAACCGTACACTATCGAAAGCCTGATGAATGGTGAAACGATTGTGATTAACGGGAAGACCGGAAAAATAACAAAGGAAGGGGATAACGCTTTCGGGTCTGTGGATCTGTGGGCGTTCCCTAAACTGCAAACGGGAAGAAATGACCTTGCGTTTTCAACGAATGGTGCAAGGGTGACAGTTAGGTATTCCCCGATGTGGCTATAAGGGGGGATGATATATGCTTCAGATATATGATGATCAGCATCGGAGAATCGCGGGAATAGATGATCCGGATGATCTGAAAATTGAAAAAACATTATCATCCGGAGATAAGCAGATTTCATTCAGTTATCCGAAAACAGGATCAGAAATTGAAAATCTGCGGGCTGAATATTATATCAGGACAAAAGATGATGAATATGTTCTGAAGGAAATAAGCACAGGAGAAAATAAAAACAGTTATGTAGCGCAGCTGAATATAGAAGAACTGGAATCACAGGAATTTTTGTATGGATTTGAGAGTGTAACACAGACGGCGCGTGCCTGCTTGGAATTCGCTTTTGATGGAACGGGTTGGACGGTTGGAATTTGCACAGTAACAAAGCGAAGAACAGTCAGCATTGATGAAACGTGCAATGCTTGGGATGTACTTCAGGAGGTTATGGATACATACAGATGCGAATGTAAGATCGACAGCATCCAGAAGAGAATAGACCTATATGAAGCAATCGGAATGGATCGCGGAGCGTATTTCATAGAAGGATTAAACCTGAGGAAGTTGGCACTGAAATCAGATACATATGATTTCTACACAAGAATTTATCCAGTGGGAAAAGATGGAATCACACCGGAAATTATGCTGGGGGTTCCGTATATTGACAATCATCAGTATTCAGATAAAGTGATTCCGCGCTATTGGAAAGATGAACGATACACCATCACTGAAAATCTGATTGAAGATGCGACTGCGAAGCTGGACACAGCATCGAAACCGTATACAGCATATACTGCTGACGTTGCGGATCTGGCATCGCAGAAAAAAGAATACAGCATTCTGGAATATGACATCGGTGATACAGTGCATCTGATTTCAAAAACGGAAGCTACAAAAGAAAAGCAGCGGATCGTGAAGATGACGGAATATCCGCAGCATCCGGATAAAAACACCTGTGAACTTTCTAATGTGACAAAGAGTTTTGCACAGCTTCAGGAAGAAACAGAGGAAAAAATGAAGTCCGATGCAGTGGATCAGGCACAGGCAAGGACAAAGAAAACGCTGAATGAAGGATACTGGACAATCGAACAGGCACAGGCTGCAATTAAATCTTCAGAAAGCGGGATTATGACATCGGTTCAACAGGTCAGAACAGAACAAAGGGATCTGACCTATGCAGCAGAACAGGAAGCGAAAGACTATGCTTCGCAACTGAATGAAAAGACCATTGAAAGAATGACAAATGAATATTCAACAGCACTGAATCAGACTGCAAATTCATTTGATATGTCTATTAAGTCGGTCGAAGAAACTGTGACATCGCAGGGCGACGAACTGGAAGAATTCAGAAGAGAGAATGAAACATATTTCCATTACACGGATGATGGAATGGAGATCGGGAAAAAGCAAGATGGCGGGGTACTGCCGTTTTCGACATTGCTATCCGACAAAAGACTGGAATTCAGGCAGGAAGGCATTCCGGTGGCATATGTGCAGTACAACAAGCTACACATTGAAAATGTCGAAGCGGTGCGAAGGTGGTCAGTCGGAGCAGCAGACGACGGCGGATACTTTGATTTCATATCCACACAGTACGGGATGGGTGTGAAATGGAGAGAAGCGGAGCAGGTGGAAGAAACGGCAACACAGAGCGTCAAAAGGCAAAAACGGAAACAGGAATACAGACAGCTGATCGACGATGATGAAATATTCGAGGTAGTAAAAGTATGAGTACGACAAGAAGAGAAGTACCAGTCACAAGTATATATGCGAAGGCTGTCTTCACCGGGAATGTCAGCGGAGATGTAACAACAATCACATCAGTAACATTCACGCAAAATGAAGATGATTGGCTACTGGGCGTAAAAAAAGAAGATATGCCATCAGTCATGATCATTGATGGAAAACAATACAGATGGACAGTGAATTCCTACTTTACATTAAATACCATCGTAGCACAAGGAACATGGGTAAAAAAAGCAACACTGAACATTGGAACAAAGCTGACGATCAGAAAACCATTCTTCAAAATTGTATACGGTCAGAATCCGACACAAGAAGGAACAGAAATGACCTTTTCATTTTACGATCTGGGATCATTTGCACCATACGGATTTGATCCGGGGGCTTCGGAATTTGAAATTGATGGAAAGACGGCAGTTCCTATCAATATAGAAAATGCAGATGAAGATTCACTGTTTTTTGTGAAACTGTCATCTGATGCAACGTACAGATTCAAGTGGGCGATTGGATCAAAGTCGTATACACTGGACAAAAAAACGTCCGGAGCGACAAGGATCAATACAAGCTATACTATACCGAAAAGCTGGAATGAAGAGATAAAAAACAGTACAGCGGGTTCCTGTACACTTTCAGTTCAGGTACTGTTTGGATCGCAGGTATATCAATCAAGGGATACTGCGGTGAGGGCGACAGTCCCGGATGATTGTGTCCCGGTGATCAAATCCATATCCATCGCAGATACAAAAGGGCGTGTCCCTGCGGCGTGGGGGATGTTCGTGGAACATAACAGCAATATAGCCATTACAGCAGCGAATATCACAAAGTCATACGGTGCGGATATTGTATCAGTCAATATGGAACTGAATGACAGGACATATTATGGAACGCCTTCTGCATTGCCACAGTCATATATGTTGGAAGACTATGGGATCATGGACGTGACAGTGAAGATCCGTGATACAAGAGGACGGACGGCAGAAAAAACTGCAAAAGTGACAGTCGTGGAATATAATCCGCCGACGATTCAGGTGGATTCTATGAGGTGCGGACAGGATGGAACACTGGAAAATGAAGGCGTATATTTTTTAACGACGACAGACAGCACATATTCAACCTGCAACGGAAAGAATAAAGCAACACTTCAGATGCAGTATAAACTTTCAAGTCAGGGCGTATATACGTCAGCAGTAAAAGAACTTCCGATTGGGGAAGCGACAACTGTTTGCGGCGGGGATCTGAATACAGAATTTTCATATGATGTTCGTTATGTGCTGAAAGATACATTCAATACAGTGACCGTCATTGACTTCGTATCAACAGCGGTATATACAATGCATTTTTTGCATGGTGGGCGCGGTGTGGCTTTTGGATCGAAGGCAACCGTGGAAAACACAGTGGATTTTACGTTTGATGCGATATTCAGGCATGGGGTGAAATTCATAAAATCAGATGGATCCGAAGTGACAATGCAACAGATCCTGAACAAACTCGGATTATAGAAAGGAGGGAAGACAGTGGCACTTGGAAAAGTAATTCAGCGAATTGAAATTGAAATGTCGGGTGGGACAAAACAGTATATGGTGTCTGCAAAGCAGGGAGATCGGGCAACAAGATATGTCGAAACCGTACTACTGAATCATGGGGAACCGTACACGATCCCGGCAGGATCCAGCGTCACAGCTTTCATCAGAAAACCAGATAGACACAGGGTATATACACCGTGTGAATTCACGGACAATGTTGTGATGGTGGAATTGGACAGTCAGGCACTGGCGGCAGCGGGAACGGCATTGTGTGAAGTGGAAGTGAAATCTTCAGATCTGATGCAGGTAGTAACATCGGTCACTTTTGAAATAGAGATTGAAGCAAAGGTGAAAGATGAAGATGCGATCGTTTCGGGCGATGAACTTTCTATCTTCGATAAGACAATGAAACAGTATGCTGATCAGGAAACGAAACGTGTGAACGCAGAAGAAGCCAGAGCGCAGGCAGAAACAGGTCGCGTGAAGGCAGAGGAAGCCAGAGTGCAGGCAGAAACAGGTCGTGTGAACGCAGAAAAAAGCAGAGTGTCAGCAGAAAGTGATCGCGTCACGGCAGAACAGGAAAGACAGAAGCAGGCGAATGAAGTTCTGGATAAGGCAAATGAAGCTGTAAAAATTGCGGGGCAGATCAATGAAGCGTCATATATGTTGGATAAAGATGAAAATATAAAATATGCATATGCAATTTATACAGAACGGGGGATCCCGCATCTGGCATTAACACCGATCAATGAGTAAACAGGAGGAAAAGAAGAATGGAAGGAATTGATTTATCATTTCCGTCTTATGCACAGCATGAGAGAATGGCGGCGGCACTGGAAGCGATCGCACTGAATGGCGGACAGAATTCGGCGGAAGCACTTGACGCTGCGTGCAGACAATTACTTGACGGAACAAATACAACACGGGTTTTCTGGTCATGGTATCCGCGTGCGCTGGCAGCAGGAGAAACAGACAAGTATAAATTGCTTTCACGGTTTGCAACAGCAGCAGCGCAGGCATGGAATGGAAAGACGTATACACTGCGAAGCTATGATCCGTCAGTATCAGGAATAACAAAAATGACACCGATGGATGATCTGGCAGATAAAGCGGCAGCACAGCTATGTACAGAAAATACTGAAGCGGTCGAGGACTGGGCGGATGAAGATCCGATGACATGGTATATCAGAGCAAACGCGCTGTCACTGGAAGACGGAACCATGAACATCACATATTTTGAAGGTGAAGACGGTTTTGACATCACTGGTGAAGATGCACCAGTATATACATTTGCGCTTGCATTATGGATTAAAGAATGGAATGACGGCACATACGATTATATTTCATTCAGAACAACAAGGGGATCCGGCTATTATCCGGATGCGGGGGATGTGGATCCGAAAAATAAAAAGCGACTGATCACATGGCACGCAACATTCCCCGGTGGTCTGGACAGCAAAGGCGCGTTGACATCCGGCGCAGGGATCAAGGCATATAACTTCGCATCAGCAACGGCAGGGATCCAGAAGGCACGACAGAAAACAATTTATGAAGGACTGTGGAATGACTGCGATACAAGATGGATTCTTCGTATGTGGCAGTTAAGGCATTTTGATCTGGAAAACTCAAACATTGCCGAAGGATGCACAAATTACAACTATCAGTACATGGCGGCGTTGCCGGAAGAAAATGTGAAAAGGGTTCTTCTGTCTGCAAGTCAGGCAGCAGGATTCATTGTCGGATCCACGGTATCGGTTGGTGATATGGGCGCACAGTCGAATAAAGACAGATGGAATGCATGGATGCGTAACCTTGCGGATCTGGTGAAAGTATCTTCAATCGAAAAAGTAACAGTAAACGGAACGGAATACACAGCGATCAATCTTGACATCAGCGGAACGATCACAACGACAGCAACAACGTGTATTTCAACTATGCCGTGGCATTCGGGCGCAACAGAAGCATTGCCGGGGCATAAAGACGGATGTACATTCAGCCTGACAGCAGGAAAGACACCGCTTCGTGTTGCTGGTGTAGAAGTTTTGGATGGATCATATACGATCGGGCTGGATCCACTGTATGACACGACTGCAAACGAAGCAGGAGGATTTGATTATACTGTGTATCAGTGCCGCGACAGTCAGAAACTGTCAGGATCAATCACAGCGGACTATGAAGATACAGGCATTGTATATTCTGGTATGCCGTCCGGATGGAACTATGTGAAAGCATTTATCAAGTCAAAGTTGGGTGTGCTGTTTCCGAAGCTGATCGGCGGATCTTCAACGACTTATTTTAAGTCGGCTTTCTGCGGTACCGGCTCCGCCGTGGTT
>ERZ779645.688-NODE-688-length-18534-cov-8.545809_pt1 | contig 18534 bp, 14 predicted proteins | sample MGYA00511103_ERZ779645 | MGnify/ENA primary metagenome ERZ779645 (study PRJEB29588, sample SAMEA2158521) | human gut metagenome | biome: human gut; feature: human-associated habitat; material: faeces | place: Denmark | collected 2008/2010 ...
ACAAACAAAATTACGTAAAGGCCATGACAACAGCACGTGACACCCATAATCAGATTGAATACGCCAAGGAGACCGGCCTTGAAGAAGGACTCGCGAAAGGACTCGCGAAAGGGCGTGTAATAGGTCGTGCGGAGGGACTTGAAGAAGGACTCTCGAAAGGACGTGAGGAAGGCAGAGAGGAAGGACGCGAGGAAGGTAGAGAGGATGCGAAACAACAAATCGCGATTAACTTTCTTCAGGTGGGGACGCCATGTGAGATCGTGGCGAAGGCGACTGGCTTGTCCGTGGAGGAGGTTGCTAAGCTAAAGGAAAACCTCTGAGTACGCCAGCCTTGACAACATTGACAAACAAAATTACGTAAAGGTCAGGACAACAGCACATGACATCCACAATTAGAGATGAAGTGTGTACTGAAATAGACGAAAGCGAGGGCGCTGCGGAAGTGCAGTGTCCTCGCTTGGGTGTTATTGTTCTATGTCCGTTATATTAATTGCGGACTGTCTGAAAGGCAATTCAGGGAGTCTAGTGGGACTGGGCAACGCCGTCAATGACTAGTTTACCGGTGGTTCCAGGAACGAATCTGCCGTAGAGATTGCTGTGTTCAGGAGCGGTCTTGCCGGTCTGGGTTATGGTGTTTCCTGATTCGGTGATGTTATTGATAGACAACTCGCCAACATTTGCAGTACCGACTACTACACCTACTCGCCAACCACCATCGTCAATGGATGTGAGAACGCAATTCTTTACCGTACAGTCAGAAATGGTGTAGTAGGTTGCAGGGTTACAGCCGGCATGGCCGATAATACCACCTACTGAACCTTTAGCTGAAATTGTACAGCCCTCTACTGAACATTTGGTAATATTGATATATGTGTTAACCGGTCCATCATCAGGGTTATTATAACCTGAGGTCCAACCGATTAGACCACCTACACGTGCACCGCCAGTGGAAATGATTTCCGAATTCGTAAGATGACAATTATCAAGTTCAATCTTAGGCATGCTATCTACATTGCAGACAAATGCGCCAATACCCTGATCGCTGGTAGCATCGTTAATCTTAACACCATCCAATGTAAGGTCCTTGACAATGATTCCTGAATTACCTGCAAATCCGCCAGCAAACAAAGGAGCATTGAGTCCGGAAATCTTGTGGCCATTACCGAACACAGTAACCACACCGGCACCATGATAACCATCTACTTTAGCAGGCGTCCAGGTTTCACCCTCTTTCAGGACAATGTCTTTTCCAATTTTAATGACATTGTCACCAGAGCCTGCGACCGTAAATGCCGTGATGTACGCCTGAAGTTCTGCGGCAGTCATAGCCACTGGCTTATCACCACGTACAACAGTCCATACGCCATTAGTCTCCACTGAAATGTAGCCAGGAGCGAGATAAGAAGCAGCATCATCTGTATTAGGATTAGCAGGATCAAATCCAGGGAATGTACCGCCATAGATTTCAACCTTGCCGGTTGAGCCATTCTGCTTATTTATAGTCCAATATCTACCAGCATATTTTGCAGCAGAACTGAAAGTTCCACCATTTATGACGACGTCACCACCAGTAGTATAAATAGTTGAATTACCGGAACCATTAGCATCCGCACCGACAGTATAAGTACCACCATTGATGGTCAGTTTAGCGCCCGGCCTAGACCAAACTGCATTATTATCACCGCCTTCGCCACCATCTACGGTTCCTTCGCCATTGAGGACAAGACTACCATAAACATCAAAAGCGGAACTATTTGAGTTATTCTTTACAGTCTTACCGTTAAGGTCGAGAGTCACTTCCTTGCCTGGCATCACTGCAATGGACTCGTCGAGAACAAGGTCAGCTGCCAATGTTGCCTCACCACCAGTGGCGAAGAGCGCTTTCAACGACTCCACATTCTTGATATTTACAAGGTCGATATCATAATCCGGCTCATTGAAGATAGGGACAATCTCAACATTGAAGATCACCTGTGAAGTGAGGAGATTACCGAGAATGTTGGTGCGGTAGTTGTTCTGGACCGGAGTCTGAGGCGATGAAGCTGTGATAGCGTCACCTGTTTCAGGAATAAACTCAGCGGTAACATTGGAAATGTGCTTCTCGCCTTGCTTACCTACAGGGATGATGTAATTCATTGTCATCCAAGCATATTTGGTTCCATCTTTGATAACAAGTGGCTCAACAGGAATCTTAGCTGCAGCAAATGTGACTTTATCAGTAGCCGTGCCTTCGACTTTACCTTCAGCATTGAAAGTATCAAATACATTGGCAACGTCAGTAGCTGTAAAGGCGCTCTTTACAGGAACAAAGCCGGCGGCAGCAGCCTCAACAAGATCAGCAGTACCGAAGTTCACCTGTGCGAAAGGACGGTAAAGCTTGATAGTCTCTGTCAATGCACCATTGACCTTCAGTTCTTTACGCGTTGCGTAGAATGCATCGCGGGTCTCATCGTTGGCGACTGCACCCTCATAGGAAATCTTGATGTTCTTCAGGTCGGTGACATCGTAAGGCGCACCTTCGGATGCCTGAGCCCAGAACACGAAATTGTAGGTCTTGCCCTTTACGAGGCTAAACTTCACCTGTGTTTTCAGATCAGTGAATGTGGCGGTCTTGTCGAGGTCGAGCTTGGTTTTCTCAGCGTTGTTCTCGTAAACTGACACATAGAGAGTCTTGGCGGTCTGACCGTCACCAAGAGCCTTGGTTGCCATTTCGCCCGGCAATGCAGCCGTGAACGTCACGTCAACCATCTGTCCGTCAGGAACTTCTGCTACCTGTTCCTTGTTACAGCCGACTGCAAGAAATGTCAATGCAGCAGCTGCCAAATACTTAAATGTTTTCATATCAGTTATCATTATATATTGTTCTCAACAGATTTCAGTATAAATTACTGAACTTTAGTACCATCAATAGTTACAGAAAGGTGCTTTGCATCCATATTGTTCTTATTTGCCCAATATTTTGAACCGGTATTCATACCTTCCGCAAAGCCATTGACTGTGCAGTTAGTAATTGTAAGAGAATACGTTGCATTATAATCATTGCCGATTTCAATTGCCGCTTTGCCTGCAGAACCATTATTCCTATCATTCAATATGCAATTCTTCACTACAAGATTTGTCGGATTCTTACCATCGGCCCCGCCATAAAGAAGTATAGCCTTGCCATTAGTATTGAATGTACATTTGTCAAACGTAACATCTGTACCGCCCCATGTCCAAATAGAATACTGATTCGCCATCGTGTTCTCAAAGACACAGTCTTTAAAAGAAGCTTTACCAAATAGTGTAAGTTTACCGGTTATAGTACAATTCTCGAAAACCAGTTCATCACACACGACACCATCAAAATTTCCTTCGCCTACCTTAATCTTAAGGTTTTTGAAAGTAAAAGATGAACCGCGCTGATAGCTGAGCATTCCGCCTTCGGCATTCTTTGAACCAGAAATAACATCCACAGTCTGAGAGCCGTTGCCCACTATTGTAATATTTCTAGCCTTAACTCCCTCATTAGCCAATCCATCTTTCAACACTATAGTTGAATTAGGAGAAACCTGTATCTCAATAGGAGTACCGACTGAGCCTTTACTAATTACATCTTCAAAACCTTCCTGATTCGCAACAGGGGTAACGCCTGCTTTGGTCACGAAGTAAGAATCACCAATCTGAGTGGACTTGTAACCGTCTGCCACGAAGTTCGTATGAGGACCTTCAGATATACAATCGGCAGGATCGAAAGCAACAAATTGGCCACCAGTCACATTGATTTTCGCTGTCGCTCTATCATGATCGTAAATATTCAGCAAAAGACTGGTACCCTGAGCATTAAGCATAGCAGTTTCGAACTTTCCGCCGGCAACATTGACAACAGCTCTATCCATCACATAGATAAGGTTCGAAGTTCCCGGATTAAGCTGCTTATTGTAGAAGTAACCGCCATTGATATCAACTACAGCATCATCATAAGCCCATATTGCCATGCGATAACCATCGACATCCGAAGTCTCCTCAAGAGCCTTGACCTCACCCTCACCATTGATTGTAAGATGAGAATTTCCGGTCACATTGAAAACGACAGTATAATTTCCATTAACCTGTGTCTTATTGACAATGCTATGTCCGTTAAGGTCAATGACAACATCCGTATTGCCGCTAAGAACCAGAGGATAATCTATTTCAATGTCATCAACGAGTTTCGCAGAACCACCGGTTGCAACCAATGCTTTCAACGACTCAACGTCCTCGACAAGGTCAATGTCATTGTCCGGCTCATTGAAGATAGGGACGATCTCAACATTGAAGATCACCTGTGAGGTGAGGAGGTTGCCGAGGATGTTGGTGCGGTAGTTGTTCTGGACCGGAGCGTTCGGCGCGGACACAGTCACAGCTTCGCCGTTGTTCGCCTTGAAAGTCGCAGCAACGTCAATGTTGTGGGACTCGCCCTGTTTGCCGACCGGGATGAGGTAGTTCATCGCGAGTCTTGTGTAGGTCTTGCCGTCGAGTGTCTTGAGGACGTCAGCCGGAATCTCGGTTTCTGTCAATGCAACTTCGACTTTATCCTTTCCTTCTTCAGCGAAGGTGTCGAATGTCTTTGCCGCCTCAGATGCCGTGAATGAGCTGACTGCCGGGTTGAAGCCTGCCTTCATTGCGTCAGCATAGTCTGCAGTCGCGAAGTTCACCTGCGCGAAAGGACGGTAAAGTTTGATGGTTTCTGTCAATGCCCCATTGACTTTCAATTCCTTACGTGTAGCATAGAATGCGTCACGCTTCTCGTCATTGGCATCGGTAGTGTAGTCATTCACCTTGATGCTCTTCAGGTCGGTGACATCATAAGGTGCACCTTCGGCCTGAGCCCAGAACACGAAATTGTAGGTCTTGCCCTTTACGAGGCTGAACTTCACCTGAGTTTTCAGGTCCGTGAATGTGGCAGTCTTGTCGAGTTCGAGCTTGGTTTTCTCAGCGTCGTTCTCGTAAACTGATACATAGAGCTTCTTGGCCGTCTGACCGTCACCAAGCGCCTTGGTCGCCATTTCGCCCGGCAATGCAGCCGTAAACGTCACGTCAACCATCTGTCCGTCAGGGACTTCCGTCACCTGTTCCTTATTACAGCCGACTGCAAGAAATGTCAATGCAGCCGCTGCCAAATATTTAAATGATTTCATAATGGTTATCGTATTAATTTCTGTCAATGTAATCTTCACGGATTACTTATATCAGAAAATGGAGATTAGTTCAATGTCTGAGGAACACTATCTACAACGACCTTAAGATTAGTGGCATCTCCCTTCTTGTTATTCCACAAAGAGTTACCAGACTTAGTTCCATTATCAAAGCCTTCTGATTTACAATTATTGATATAAACTTCGTATGGTGCCAAAGAGCTGTCAATTTCAATCGCAGCCTTACCAGTAACCTTAGTGCTTGCCTTAAATACACACTTGTTGAATGTAACTTTAAGATATATACCTTTAGTAGCATCATTTCCCTCTCTATAAACCATAGCAGCTTTTCCTTGACAATCAAAGACACAATTATCAAAAGTAATATTTGAAGCATATGTCCAAATATTATAGTCACCAGTAGTTTGTTTGAAGGTACAGTCTTTATATTCCACATTAGTCGCATATGAGGTTGGGCGTCCCAAGATTACACACTTCTCATACTTAATATTACCCGAATGCTTAATACCATTATAATTACCCTGACCCTCATTAATAGTAAGGTTCTTGAAAGTAACATTATTCAAACCCTTAGCATTATAATTGCCCTCTCCGCCTTTCTCTGCTGCTTCAGTATTCAGCACAGTGCCTTCGCCATTTCCTAGGATTGTAACTCCATCAGCAATAACACTTTTTTCTTCACCATCAACTGTAACGGTCTCTTTAGGAAGTTTGTATGTGCCCTCTGCCAACACTACTGTCGAATTCGCAGTTGCAATCGCAGTATTCAAAGCCTCCTGAGTCGTCACAGCAGGAATTGCCTCGACTTTCCAAGCCTGTTTGCCTTCGTAAGTTGTCTCTACTGCTTTGTAGCCATCAGCAACAAATGACGTAACTTTGCCATGACATTCATTTACCTCTGCTGGATTAAATTCGACAAAAATTCCACCTTTCACGCTAAAGCAGCTCTCGTTTTCAATATAATCATTCTGGTTCAAGACAAACTTATTCGCTTGAGCTTCAAATACACCTCCATTAATTTCAACAATACCTCCACCATAATAGAGAGGTTCTACTTCTCCACCAATGGTAATTGTATTACCTGTCACTTTTCCAGCCTGAACATAAATACATGAGTTGCCATTCTTACTATAATAGTAACCATCATTAATAACGACCTTACCACCATCCTGAACGAATACTGCAGCATTTGCTTCTCCAACAGGGCCATCGCATAATACCTTGCCGCTGCCATTGATTGTAAGACTTCCTCTGACGTCTAAAGCGGTACCTTTTTCATTCTTGAATGTGCAACCATTCAAATCAAGACTGCTAACCTTATTCATTGGTATAACAACACCTGACGACTTAAAAGCAGAATAGTCTTCCGTAAGAGTTACAGCTGAACCTTTCTTTAGTTCCGAACCGACTGGATCATAAATCCAATCACCGCCTTTAAACTCTTCATCAATAGTTATATTCCACACGCCGTCGAAGTTAAGGAGATCGCCTAAAATATTTGTTCGATAATTCACTTGTATTGGAGCATTTGGCACTGCAACTTCAGTTGTTTTTCCATTGCTCAAAGTGATTGTCGCTGCGGCATCAATAAGAATTGATTTCTCCTTGTTTGCAAAAACATACGCTGTAGCCAAATAGTCATATTCTGTATTATCGGTTTTATCAGCAATAACCAGTTTTTCATCAGAAATAACTACATTGTTAGCGAATGTTATGCTTCCTTCCCCTTCAGAGGTTTTCCAAAAAGGATGAAAAGTATCTGGTACTTTTGATAATGTGATAGAGGACTCTTTAGCCTTAAGAGCGTCTGAACGGTCCAAAGTTTTCGCGCCAAAATTAACTTGCGCCAAAGCACGAAGCAACGTTATATGCTCTGAATAAGAAACCTTTACAGGCTTATAATCATTATATCCATAAAACGCATCCATTTCAGGATCATTCGCTTTAACTTTGGCCGTATTCATTTTCACGGCCCTCAAATCAGACGTATCATAGAATCCTGTACCCTTTGTCTGCGCCCAGAATGCAAAAGAATATGTTTGTCCCTTAACTAAGCTAACTTTAACTGTAGCCTTCTTGTCTACCACAGGTACCGTCTGTGTCAATTCTGGAACTGGAGTGTATATATAATGTTTGTTTTGGTCTTTCGCTCCTCTTAAAAACACCTGAAATACAAGCTCATTTACCTGAGCGGCATCAGAAAGGCCTTTTGTTGTAATTGTCGTTTCCGGCACATCGACATTGAATGTCATTTCGACAGTTTCTCCGTCACCAGAAGCGACCTGCTCTTTCGCGCAGGCACCTGCCAGCACAGCCATTGCTGCGATAGCGAAAGCTTTGAATAAATTCTTGTTCATAGTTTTATTGATTATTTAATTTATATGTTTCGTTTAAGATATTGTCTATCACTTGATTATAATATTGAACTCACCTTCGAAGTCAGGATCGATGGCGACGCCGCCGCCGGTATCCTGCATGAGGAAGCTGCCCTTGACGGTGGTCAGCATGCTTCGCTTAATAGGGACCTCAATCGGATTGGTCATTGACAGGCGGGTGCCTTCTTCGTCGAACAGGCCTACCGCTACCATGACGCTGGACTCCTTGCCGTTCACGAGGACGTAATCGACGCCGAGCCGGGCATTGTGATCATCTATCAATGTTATGTCCGAACGGAACTGGATGCCGAGGCTCGAGTCGTTCGGCTTGTCGTCCCACATATTGAACTTGGACGGCATGTAGCCGGTGTAGTAGAAGACGACATTGTACTTCTTCAGATCGACGATCGGCGACTTGCTGTCCCCGTCGCCCTTGGTGTCGTCAGGAGCCTTGGTATCATCATCGGCATCCTCCGCACTCTTGGTGAGGTCGCCGGACACCTTGTCCTCGTTCTCCTTTTTCTTGTTCATCTCGGTGATTACCTTGGTTATGAACTCCTGGAGGTCAGTCGTTATGAATTCGAACTTGGCGAGCGGACGTTCCATATTTATGGTGCCGCTGACAGGAGGAAGCATTGAGCCGTAACGCGTGACAGTCAGTTCATTGTGCCCGACGAAAGCATCGCGGAAATCATTGTTTCCCTCGTGCTCGCCCCTCATGGTAATCTCGCGGAAACTCCTCGTGTCGTAGAAATAATCCGCTGCAGTCCCCTTCTCGACGAAATCGGTCCAGACGTAGAACATATAAGTACCTTCGTCAATGTTGATGGTGACTTCATGGTTCAGGTCGGAGACATCCTCCTTGGTGAAAGTGAAGCGCTTGTACGGAACCTCGTCATAACCGCCGTTGCTCAGTTTTCTGTAAGCCTCTATGACATAGCGGATTTCGTAGTCCTTGCCGTCCTTGGAGACTCTGGTTCCCTGATTAAGGTCCATGACAAGGAACTGAGGCAATGCAGTATTGAAATCAAGTTTGAGCGTGGCATTGGCAGGAAGCTCTTCCGGCCATTCGTGGACCGCGCAGGATGCTGCTGAAAGCACCACCGCCAGAATTGCGGCCAATATTTTAACAGTCCTGTCTTTCATCGTTCCGCCCTCCTTTTCTTAAGATCGAAACTGTATGAAAATGATACTGCCGCGTGGTCGATTCCTACGAATGTAGTGTGACCGTTGGTGGCTTTAGGACCATTTTTCTCGTTGTAGAATTTGTCGTAATAGACATCATAGACTCCGGCGCCGATGGAGAATTCGACATTCCATCTCGGATGGCGCTTGGACAGAGGCATCCTGTATCCTGCTGCAAGGCCGCCGCCCCACAGAGGTCTGTCTCCGTCATATGTCTGGATACGCCAGTCACCTTTGGTGGCGTAGTTGAAGTATGCTGTTCCGAAATGCGCTCCCACGAAGAGGCCGTCAGGCTTGCTGAACCACCAGCGCAGTTCAGGCTGTACGGCAAATGTCCTGAATTTCAGTTCGCGGCTGAAGTAGTCCACAGCAGAGTAGTAGATAGGGAGCTGAAAAGAAAGATGAGGCGTAATGTCGATTTCGACTGCGACATTGGATATGAACATCGCCCATCCGATGGCATTGGTCTTAATGTATAGTTTTCGTGTCCACTCCTGCAGAGGTATCGTCTCGGGCAGCCGCAGCATCGGCACGGTCAAGCTGTCGTCCATAGGCGGGAATTCATTTGCCGGCTGCACATCGGAGTCCGCGATTTCAGGCAGATCCAGCTTGGGATTCTCGACGCCGACCTCCACGACTACCGTGAACGCCCTGAGCTCCGGGAAAAGATGCTCGTTCATATACCTCCATGGCCTTCCGCCCGCAAGTCGCTGCAGTTCAGTCTTCAGCACCTTGTCATTGTCCACATTGGCGATAAGGTCCAACACCTCATTCTTTTCTTTCATATCGGACTCTGCCACGAGCCGAGCAAGTCCCGCCCAGTCTTCACTGACAGTCTGTACATGAATGATGGACTCAGGAAAGTCAATGTAGCGTTTGAGATACGCGGTGAGTGTAGAACTTCTTTTGGCAGCCAACTTTTCGTTTATGGCCAATGTTCCTTCAGGAGAAGCTCCTGCGTGGTAGTTTACAGTGAGGATGTCGAAGGCGGAAGACTGTGACTTGAAGTCGTTTACACGGTCAATGAATGCCTTGGCTCTTTCTTGATTATGCTTGTAGGAAGCGTCGAACGAAGAATAACCCTGGCGGAAATAAATCCTCAGAGTGTCTGACATCTGCTGCGCACTAACGTTGGCACAGACCAAAGCCAAAACAATGGTTATTAGTCGTTTCATAATAATGGTAATAGTGTTCCCCGAATATGAGGTTATAATGGTCAGACTCGGAAACTCAGTTTTTATTATCGGTGCGAATATATCAAAAAAGAGAATACGTTGTAACGTTTTAACAGAAAATTTGTTCCAAAATACCAAAAATTCGACCTTTTGACATTATAATCGACTGAAATCGATCAGAAATGAACCCAAAATGAACCAAATTCAGAGTAAAGTGAGCCCAGACATTGACCGTCTATCTGGCGAGGAAGAGATTCCGCGCCGGAAGGGCGGAAGAATAACGGGAGCGCAGGTCGCGGAAGAGGGCGGCGGTCTGACGGGTGAAGCCCGGACCTTTCCAAGTGCTTGTGTTGGTGACCATTATCCAGCATTCGCCGTCCGGATAATACTTTATCAATGCGCTTGTTCCGGACAGTGTTCCAGTCCTGGTCCACTCCCCTGTCGGTTTGGTATCATTCCAGCCGAGCGAATAAGTCTGTTCATCGAACCACTGGGTCATATCGGCCACACTCTGCGCAGAGATGATGTCCGGAATTTCAGGCCTTCCGTCAATAGACGCCACGAAACGTGCAAGTTCAGGTACGGAAGTCACCCAGCCGCCTGCTCCGGAAAGTGCTCTGACATCACTGCCGCCATAGCAGCGCTCCACCATATTGCCGCTGTTGTTGTATTCCTCCACCAGACAGGTGTCCGCACCATTGTAGTAACGGACTTCATTCGGGAGCCTGTCCTCGTAATAGTTGCCGCCGATATGCATATCATAGCAGCCTGCCCTGTAAAGCACACTGTCCCTCATAAAGGTCTCATAATCAATGCCTGAGACTTTCTCGACAATCATACTGAGAAGGAGATAGCCGAAGTTGGAATAATACTGGGATGTGCCCGGCGCGAAACGGAGACGACGCTTCAGCTGCGTTTTCATCAATGTCTCATGGTCCGGCGGGGTATCCAGATGGTTCTGCATCATAATAGTCCTTGTGGAGAACATCGGGTCGCCACCATAGGAAGTGAAGCCGCCCTTATGACGCAGCAGGTCCTCAACGGTGATCTTGTAGTAGTTCTTGTCCTTTATAATAGAAGTATATAATGAGTCATTCAGAATGCCGCGCGGGCCGAAGACGGTATCGGCCAATGTAAGTTTGCCTCTTTCCTGCAGCATCATTATTCCGGTGGCAGTAAGCAGTTTGGACACGGAAGCCACCCGCATGATATTGGTCGGGGCCATCTTCGCTCCTGCTTCTTCATCTGCCCAGCCGTAGCCTTTCGCATACAGGAGCGAATCGCCACGCATAATCGCGAGTGAAGCGCCACGCAGACACCATTGACGCATATAGGAAGCGATACGCGAATCCAGCCCGGAGAGGGAGGATGTGTCCGACAATTCATTTGACAAGGATTCATTCAGATAAACGGGCTCCGGCTTCGGCATATCACTCGCCTTCCCTGTGGAAGACAATGATACACAAAGTCCTACGGTCGATGTCACCAACGCCAATCCTGCTGCTATTCTGAGTTTCCCTCCCGTCATTATTCAGTTTCTCCCTTTACGCCTCCCGGCAAATCATCTATAAGTTTCGCCCTATGGCAAAAGTCAATAATCATATCGGCAGTTCCGTCAATCCCGAGAACCGACGAATCTACGCAGAGGTCATAATTGGAAGCGACGCCCCAGTTGCCGAAAGTGAAGTAATTGTAATAGGTCTCCCTGGTCCTGTCCTTCTTCTGCATCAGTGACTCCGCCTGCTCGGGGGTAATGCCCATACGCTCTGCTATACGCTTGATTCGGACTTCGTCAGAAGCGGATATGAATACGTCAAGACATGGACGGTCACGGAGGATGTAATCTGCGCAACGGCCGATGAAAATGGCAGAGCCCTTGTCCGCGATGGAGCGTATGACATTGCTCTGGATGACGAACAACTGGTTGTCACTCACGTAGTTGTCTGCCGAACCGAAGCGTCCGACATCCACGATGAAGCTGGACAATGCGAGGAGATTTCTCTTCTCGTCACTCTTGGCAAACAGTTCTTTGCTGAAGCCGCTCTGCTCCGCTGCCTTGGAAATGAGTTCTTGGTCATAGACAGGGATGCCGAGTTTCTTGCCCAAAGCCAATGCTACCAGTTTTCCGCCACTTCCGAACTGGCGTCCGACATTGATTATCAATTTCTTGTCTTCCATGATCAAGCCTCCTTAAATTTCATTTTACTTCCTAAAATATCAGGATCGTCACCGTCATTGAGTTTACGGAATTTGCGGAAAAGCGCTGCCAGCAATATGGCAGCCATTATGATGGACAACGTGTCTGCAATCGGAAAACTCATCCAGACTCCTTTATGCCCGAAGAACACCGGCAGGAAATAAATCAGCGGCACGAGGAAAAGGAGCTGCCGGCACAATGACAGAAAAATGGACTTGTGCACCATGCCCAGACTTTGGAAGAAATTGGTGGTAGCCATCTGGAATCCCACGAGAGGAAAGGCGAGGTTTATCATCCTCAATCCCTTGTCGGCCAATGATTTGAGTTCCGGATCACTGGTAAACAGTGATATCGCGATATCCGGGCAGAGTTCCGAAACCAGAAAGCCGAAGCATGTCACTGACGTGGTACAGATCACGGTAAGTTTGAACACCCGCCTCACTCTGCTGTATTTTCTCGCGCCGAAATTATAGCCTGCGATAGGCTGCATTCCCTGATTGAAACCCATATTGACCATAATGAACAGGAACGAGATACGGTTCACGATTCCGTACGCGCCGATGGCAAGGTCTCCTCCATATTTGAGCAGCTGCTGATTGATGAAGAGGGTGACGATGCAGGCCGCCGAGTTCATCAGGAACGGGCCCATGCCTATGGTCAATGAATCTTTGGCGATTCTCAGGTCCAGCTTGTAGTCTCTCAGCCGCTTAGGGATGTGGAGATAGTTGCGCTCATCGAGGAAGTACTTGAATGTGTACAACATTGCCAAGAGCTGGCAGAGCACGGTAGCCAAGGCGGCGCCCTTTATGCCCATATCCAGGACGAATATGAATATCGGGTCCAGGATCGTGTTGGATACGACCGTGAAAATGGTAAGCCCCATCGCCAACTTCGGATTGCCCGAAGCACGTATCATATTGTTCAATCCGAAATACAGATGTGTGATCACATTGCCTATGAGGATGATCACCATATAGTCCCGTGCGAAAGGCAATGTGTTCTCGCTGGCGCCGAAGAATCCGAGAATAGGGTCCAGAAATGCCAGGGATACCAATGTGAATGACAGACCGATCAGCACATTGAGTACAATTTCATTGACCAGAACCTTGCGGGAAGCCTCGTAGTTGCGCTGGCCGAGCAACATTGACAATATCGTCGATGCGCCGACGCCCACGAGCGTTCCGAGTGCCGTGGAAAGGTTCATGAACGGGAATGTGACGGCAAGGCCTGAGATGGCATACGAGCCGACATCCTTTATATGGCCGATGTAGATGCTGTCGACCATATTATACAGAGAAGATGCAGTCATGGCTATAATAGCCGGGACTGCATACTGCATAAGCAAATCGCGTATTCTCTTATCTCCAAGTTCTGTAGGAACAGTTCCTGAAACAGCCATTCATTTCCTCCTGCTATTCTTTCGGTTTATCGACGATTTCGATTTCAAATACGAGCGGCGCATATGCCGGGATGGTGTTTCCGCTTCCGCTGTAGTCATAGCCGTATGCGGAGAAGAACATGCCCACGCCTTTTTCGTGCTTGCGCATCTGCCACAGGGTCTTGGAGAATCCGTTGATGACGGAGGAGCCGTCCGATGAGCTGCTTGAATACAACTTTATATCCGTGAAGTTCTCACCCCATGAGATTTTCACCGGAGCATATGTACTCGATGAGCTGTAGATATTATAGAACTTGGCGGTGTCCTTGATGGTCGTGTCGAACACCTGCCTGTTCAGCAATCTTCCTGTATAGTTTATGTAAATGCTTGTGTCAGAAGGGAATGAAACAGTGTCATCCGGAGCTTTCGTCTGCTTGTAGTAGAAGCCCCAGGACAATGAATCGACTCCGCCCAGATACTTCGCGCCGTAGATCTGCATGCTGTCGATCTGGGATTTCAATATATCCTCAGTTATGCCTGCGAGAGTGAGTTCATATACAGCTGAAGAATTGTCGTTCGAATGTTTGAGATAGTCTGCCGGAGTCTTGTATCGTGTCGTGGTCATGAGCCAGGACGGGATAAGCGCGCGTCTTGTGCCTCCTACCCTCATTCCTTTCAGCATGTCCTCCACGCCGACCGGAAGGCTGTTGCTGTATGTAGGCCATGACGATGTGCCGTAATAATGGGACTTCTCGTATTTGCCGAGCTGCTGTGCGAGTTTCTTGCTGTTGGTGGTAGTGATGTTGCCGTCCATGTCCCTTACGGTGCAATGTACCATCACGTATTTCTGCGAGTTGAAGACTTCGCCGTCACCGGCTTTGTCGTCCAATATATATATTCCGAGTTCCGTCTTGGTCGCTTCGGGATGTTTCTGGCTGACCCAGGCCTCCACATAGCGTTCTTCATCTTCGAAAGGCAGAGTCTTCTCCGATTTTGCACAACCGGTGAAAACGAAAGCCGCAGCGAATGCGCTTGCCGCAATGAGTTCTACAATTCTTATATTATTCATTTTCAATATATTATCTATTTAATCATTCGTTATCGACTCTACCCAGATGCGATAGACCAAGGCGGAGTTTGCAGGAATCGTGCCTAACTCGCGTTTGCCGAAACCATATTTTCCTGAAAAAAGTATATAACATTCCTGGCCGGCCTTTACGCCCTCCAAGCCATATTTCAGTCCTTTCACGAAGCCGGACTCGCTGAGTTTCACTGTCTTGACCTCGAAGACAGAGTCGTCGGAGAGTGTCCAGCCGGAGCCTTTTGCCACTTCTTCACTGTTGGTGGCGAACATGTCGGAAGCATTGACGGAAGCGCCGGAAAGCACATATCCCGCATAATGGAATGAGACTGTCCCATTGACAGAGAGGCTGTCGCCGTCGCCGGGAACCACCACAAGCCTGGTTACACCTTTATTATATACTACATACGCGGTGTCCACTGACTTCAATGTGGAGTTCACAAAAGACTCTATGTTCTGCTCCTGTCTGGAATACCTCAGTTTCACTTCCTCCTTGGAGCAAGCGAAGACCATGACGAGCGCAATGAGCGCGACCAATAATTTATCTGCTTTCATAATCTCCTGATTTAAAGTACTCTGACGTCACCTTCAGCAGGTATTTCTCAGCCTGTGACGGTGATGATATGTCAGCGGGATTCCCGTCATTGGCCTTAAAGAAAAGCCGTCCGCCGGAAGCGTTCTCATGGCCGCCGCCGTGAAAATAGGCCTTCGAGCATCCGACTGCCGAGAAGCCTTTCTTGGACCTGATGGAGACGCGGAAGAAGCCGGCATCATCCTGCTTGAGGAAAATGCTCATCTTCACGGATGCGATGCGGAGCGGCTCGTTCACGAGGCCTTCCGTCTCACCTTCCGATATATTGAATTCTGATGCAATCTCTTCTGTCAGAATCATATACGCCACGCCGTAATCGGTGAGTTTCATATTCTGATACAGCATGTAGCCCCACAGCCGCACGCGTTTTTCGGTTCCGCTCTGGTACAGGTTCGAGAGTATCGCGTCCCTGTCCACGCCGACGCCCAGGAGGGCTGATGCCATGGTCAATGTAGAGGGATACACGGAGTTCGCGAAGTTGTTCGTGTCCGTGGTCATTCCGGTCATGAGTGATGTGGCCGAAACTGCCGGAACAAGAGATGCGTCCGCGTGGATGTCAGGCATTGACATGAGGACATTGAACAGAAGTTCGCAGGCTGAAGAGACCGCCGTCTCGGAGAATACGACATCGAAGGATTCGGCTTCCGGGGCGAGATGATGGTCAATGAGGACCTTCCTGCACCGGGCTGCGCGAAGCATCGGTTCCAGGTCTCCCGTGCGTGTGAACGAGTTGCAGTCCAGACAGAAAATCAGGTCGGTTTCAGCTATGCGTTCACGTGCGGAATCACTGTCAGAGGGCCACTGGAGCACGTTTTCCTCCGGTGTGCCGCTGAGCATGAAGGTCAATGTCTCAGGAAGCGGGTCGGAGTAGATGACCACGGCGTCTTTGCCTCTGGACAGGAGATAGTGCAGCATCGCCAATGTGCTGCCGACCGCATCTCCGTCAGGACGGATATGAGCCACGATGGACACTTTCCCGGCGTCCCGGACGAATGTTTCGAGTCTTTCCACTGCCTTCGTGTCGATATTTACTGTATTTCCGTTCATCTGCCGCTTTATTATACCTGATTGTTCCGGATGCAAATTTACAAATTATATTGCATTTCATAAATCAATTTCATAACTTTGTCGAGTATGAGAATTTGCGGGCGGCAGTGAAAATCGCCGCTGAAGTTCCAGCCACGTTTATAATTGATATTATAAAACTCAAAACATAAAATGAAAGGAATAGTTAAAAAGATCGTCAGCGTACTGCTGCTCTTTGTTATTGCCGGACTCGTGTATGCATGCATCAAGAGTATTATGGAGCCTATCAATTTCAACAAGCAGAAGGCTTACCGTGAGACTGTCGGTATCCAGAGAATGAAGGATGTCCGCACTCTTCAGGAGGCATTCAAGTCTGTTTCAGGCCACTTTACCGCATCTGCTGACTCCCTCGTGGATTTTTACAAGAACGGCAAGATGGAAGTGATCATGCAGATCGGTTCAAATGACGACTCTCTTGCAGTTGCAACTACAGAGAAACTCAAGAAGTCACGTAGAGGCATCACCCCTGAACAGATGTATGAGCTCTACAAGAAAGGTGAGCACCTCGTATTCTCCATCTCAAGCAAAGTGGATGTGAAGGATACACTTTTCAACACAAGAAACGATTTCAACATTGATTCTCTCAAATACATTCCTTTCTCACAGGGCGACACCATCCAGATGGAGTCCGTCATCAAGGAAGTATCAGGTGTGAAGGTTCCTCTCTTTGAGGCGAGAATGCCTTACAAGTCTCTTCTAAAAGGTCTTGACAACCAGCTCAGAATCAATCTCGATGCTGACCGCAAGGCTATGAACCGCTACGAAGGACTTCAGGTAGGTAGCGTTTCAGCACCTAACAACAACGCCGGCAACTGGGAGTAGTCCGTCGGGACTCACTCACTTCATATAAGAATATAAGAATATGAGCCAGACGAATAATATAGAAAGCAGAATATCCATTCAAGTAGCCTTGAGTGGATATTCTTTTAAGATACAGGACAATGAGGGTGAACACTCGTCGGGCTGGCTTACGCCTGACAGGATCTTCACGACTCCCGAGTTCCAGAAGAGATATGACTCGGTGAAGATTTCGCTTCTGACACCGAAAGTGGCATTGATTCCGGAGCAGTTCTTCAATCCGATGGAGCTCAGGCAGATGCTTGGCGACGTGGTCAGACTTGGGGAAAATGATGCCGTCGAGTTTGTCAGGATGCCGGAAAGGGCATCGGTACTGGTATTCTCGAACAATGTGGGAGAAACATTGTCAAGGATGATTTCCCAGACGGTATTTACTACAGACGGGTATCAGGCAAGGATTCTGCCGGAGATGTACTACATCCTGGAGGCACTGGACAAATGCAGTGACTACAACAAGATCATGGCATCTTACGCTGACGGATATCTGCACCTGGCCGTGGCGCAGGGAAAGTCCCTGCAAATCGCAAATACCTTCAGGGCAGTGGATTTCACGACCGCCGAGTACTTCATTTTCAATACATTGAAAAAACTTCAGTTGAATCCTGAGATATCGACCATCTGCTTCAGGACTCCGGTTTCTGACGAGGAGGAAATGTCATTGTACCGATATTTCAAATCAGTGGAACAGATATGAGAATTATAGGTGGCGCGCTGAAGGGCAGGAACATCGTCACTCCTCCTGATTTCAAGGCAAGGCCGACGACTGATTTCGCCAAGGAGGCGCTTTTCAATATTCTCGACAATGAGTTCGAGTTCGAGGGGCTGAGTGTGCTTGACCTGTTCAGCGGCACGGGTTCGATTTCCTATGAGTTCGCGTCACGTGGTGCTGGCCATGTGTGGTCAGTGGAGATGAATATGCAGTATTCCTCTTTTGTCAAGGAGCAGGCCAGGAAGCTGGGCCTGAAGAATCTGACTGCCGTACATCACAATGTGTTCGATTTCATTCCCATCTGCAGGGAGAAGTTCGATATCGTGTTCGCCGACCCGCCTTATGCGCTGGAAGGGCTGGAGACGATTCCTGACAAGGTGCTGGATGCCGGATTGGTATATCCTGAGAGGTATCTGATTCTGGAGCACGGGGACGAGCACTCGTTCAAGGAGCACCCCGCTTTCGTAAAGGAGAAGGTTTACGGCCGCGTCCACTTCAGTTTCTTCGAGCCGGTCAATAATCTGCCCAAGTAAAACGTCAGGCACAAGCCCGGCGGGCAGAGCTGGACTGCGCCGGTCCTCCCCACTACCGTGGGTCCCCTCCCTTTTCGGGAGCCAATGCCGGCTCCGCCCACTCTGCCCGAGAGTCACTCCAACAATCATGTATAATCGAGTAGGAGGAAAACGAAGTAGTTTTCTTCCTACTTTCGTTTTCCGACCTC
>ERZ779645.714-NODE-714-length-18172-cov-9.504388_pt1 | contig 18172 bp, 13 predicted proteins | sample MGYA00511103_ERZ779645 | MGnify/ENA primary metagenome ERZ779645 (study PRJEB29588, sample SAMEA2158521) | human gut metagenome | biome: human gut; feature: human-associated habitat; material: faeces | place: Denmark | collected 2008/2010 ...
ATTGTCTTAACAAATAACAATAGTCCGGTCAATACGTAACAGCGGAGACGCTTACGTTTCTTACCTGTAAAAACGGCTGCTACCGCAAGAAACGCTTTCGTTGCGAATTTAATTACGTCTTTATTCATAAGATTTAGTCTATAAAGTGATCAATGATAGTGTCAATGACATCCGAAATGTCTTGTCCGAGTTTCTCCCCGGTTTTCTTTCCGGCCTCAATAATTACCTTACCCAGTTCCGTAAGCTCAGAAGGGAGATTCTCCCCCTCCGGAAGATTTTGCAATAGTCCCATGTTCTAAAGTGTTTTAAAAGATTAAGATATATAAATATTTAAAATTCACTAAATTACCACCGACAGAAGTTTATGCCAGAACTCTGGCGAGAAGAAAGAAGAAGGGTGCATTATCGGTATCACCTTCACTTCCTTCCGGTCAGACAGAAAATATCTCCACGTCTCGATCCATTGTCCATCAGGCGCCTTGAGGTCATCCCCCTGCAGTCCGCCGTTAGGGAGGTTGTTGTAAAGACGGTGTCCCCACACAATAATAATGTCGGGACGAAGCATCTCTATCACCTCAAAGAACGCAGCTTCCGAGTTTCTGAAGTTGTCCTGTGTAGGAGCCACACGAGGACCAGACATCGGGACCTGGACATAATTGTAGAATGCGACGCTGTTCCAGAACAGTTCCTTGTCCGCAAATGAGAGTTCACCACGTCCCAGAAGCGCCTGTGCGAACTTAGTGTAAGTATTCTTGTACGCTTCATGCTCTGACGTAGGATCAAAGAGGTCCATTATGACCCGCCTGGTGATATCCTCGCTCGCATCGGATACATTTTGGCAGTAGTGAGATTCACCGAGAACGAGAATGCGCTTGCCTGCAAACCCGGTCTTATAATAATGCTCCCCTATCCAGGGAAGAAAATTAATTTTAGACATATTCTGTTATTTTTCTGCAAAGTAAGATGCAGTATGGGTAAAATCATTACCCACATTACAAAAAATTGCATAAATTTGTAAAAAACCACTAAAATTATGTTTGAAGACAGCGATACCAGGAACAAACACGTCTGGCTCATAGAACTTCTCAGCCAGCCACGAACCCTGAAGGAAATTCAGGAAAGCTGGAAAAACACAGACATCAATCCGTATCCGGGGACAGCCATGACCAGGAAAACTGTCTTCAACTGGATCAATAAGATAGAGGAAGAATACGGAATCAGTATCCAAGTAACCAAGGCAGGAGCCAATTCCAATTATCAGATTGTCTCTCGTCCGGGAGAAGACAGCGTCAGGAAATGGCTGCTGGGAACCATTTCAATGCAGAATAAGCTCATTACCAACACTTCCATCCGGGACAGGATTCTGCTGGAAGATGTTCCGTCCGCCAAAGAGTATCTGGACGCAGTCCTTGATGCCATAAAACAAAACCGCATTCTCAGTTTCGATTACGAGGACTATTGGGAGGATCCGGTCAATGTCACGATACAGCCATATTTCGTAAAATTGTTCCGACAGCATTGGAAAGTCATCGGGCCTCTTGAGAGCGGCAATAGCATAACTATCCGGTCATACGCTCTGGACGCGGACAGAATGAAGAATCTCAAGATCCTGGAGAAAAGGTTCACGTATCCCAAGGACTTCAGTCCTGAAGATTTTATGGCAGACAGCATTGGCACGGCAACCTTCCCGTCGGGAGCAGCGAAGCCGAAAAATGTCATAATTCTTGTCTGGGCGAAATACAATTTCTATCTGAAGCACACCCCTCTGCATCAGAGCCAGAGGATGTTATATGACTGTCCGGAAGACGGTTACACCATTTTTTCATACCAGCTTCACACCACTGATGACTTCTATCAGGAAATCTGCCGGTATGGCAACTTCATGGAAGTCCTTTATCCCGACAATGTCAGAGATGAGATGAAGAAAATCATCAATGGCATGAGAGACGAATATGACGGCGTTTCAAGGGCGTCCTGCAAATTGAAGGTCCCTAGTGTCGAGGAACTCCTGAAGATGTAAGTTTTCGCTCCTTTCATTGTATATGATACTACAAGAGAGATTATTTTAAAAATTTCAAATAAAAATGCCATTTTTATGTAAGATTTGCCGCCTTATGATGTAAATAATACAGGCAAATGACATTGGCACAAGAATGACATTGACATAAAACATTGACATATAATACAAATATGAAGATTCTACATACATCAGACCTGCATCTGGGACATACGTTATATTCGTATGACAGGACAGTCGAGCAGACCGGCTGCCTCGCCCAGATAGAAAACATCATCAAGGAACAGAAGCCGGACGCATACGTCATCAGCGGCGACATCTATCACACGACATCACCCCAGACGTCAGCGCAGGAGATGTTCATGCATCATCTCATGACAGTCCATGAGATTGCACCGTCAATGAAGGTCATCGTGACAGCAGGCAACCACGACAGCAACAAGATAGAGATCACCGACCCGCTGTGGAACCTCGTGGGAGTATCCATCGTGGCATCCATAAAACGCAACATCCTCCAGGGCGAAGACAGCGACGAATTTCACAGGCAGCTTTTCGAACGCCATATCTTCCCCATCATGAGGGACGGCAGCACCGTCGGCTACATTGTCGCCATACCGCACTGTTACCCAGGCAATTTCCCGGCCGTGAAAGCAGACCTGCCCAGGGAAGAAAGAATGAAAGAGTTTATAGCCCTCCTGCTGGAGGAAGTCGGAAAACGCAATAAAAACGGGCTACCGGTGGTCGTAATGGCCCATACGGCAGTAAACCGGATCTCAGGAGAGAAACCCGACGCCGTCGGCCAGGACCTCGACATCATAGGAGGAATCGATATGGTCAATGCAGATGTTTTCGGCACAGGCTACGACTACATTGCACTCGGCCATATACACAACCCGCAGAACATCTCAGACGGGTCCCGCTACAGCGGCTCTCCCCTGCCTGTATCTTTCGACGAGGACTTCCAGCACAGCGTTTCGATCGTGACCATAGGCGCCCACGGCGACACACCGGAGATAGAGACAATCGACATTGGCAATGCGATGCCGGTCATTACCATACCGGAGCAGGACAGGACCAGACGCAGCGAAGTGAAGTCCCTCAAGTGGGATGAGGCATACGAGGCGTTCAAGAAAATGGACCCGGAAAAGGCCTGCTATGTACGACTCAATGTCACTGACGACGGGACCATTCCGGTCGAGGCGAAAGACAAGGCAGCCAAAGTTCCGGAGCAATGCCATCTGAAGGCGAAGTTCTGCCTGATAAACAGAGTGAAGAAGGTCAATGCCCAGGACATAAACTCCTCCGGGATGATAAATATCAGCACTGCAGAACTCGGAAAGATGGGGCCTTACTCCGTGGCTGAACTCTACCTGAAGGAAACGGGACAAGAAGGCATCGACGAGAATATCCTCGCCCTGCTGAAAGAAACCATTGACGAAGTTATGAAATCTGAGAAACACGACTGATACCATGAAACTGAAGAAACTGGACATCACCAACATAGCGTCGATCTCATCCGCGAGCATCGACTTCACGTCAGCACCGCTGTCGGACTCCCCTATTTTCCTCATCTGCGGCGAGACCGGGAGCGGAAAATCCACCATCCTGGACGCCATATGCCTCGCCCTGTACAACAAGACTCCGCGTCTGACGAACGGCAACAAGACAGTTGAAACGTCCTACAAAGAGGGCGAACAGGAAATCAGCATAGTGTCTGTAAACCAGCTGCTCAAAAAAGGAGAGAAGACAGGCGGAATAACACTCCTGTTCGAGGGGGCGGACGGTTCCGACTACACAGCCGAGTGGAAATGCCGTGTAAACCGTAATGGAAAACTGGAAGACGAAGACTGGTCTATAACCGACAGCAAAGGCAATACGAATAACAAAAGGGGCAAGGCACGCATTGACAAGATGACCGAAATCATCGGCCTGGACTACGATGAGTTCTGCCGCACGTCAATGCTCGCCCAGGGGCAGTTCACCCAGTTCCTGAAAGCCGAGAGCAAGGAGAAGTCGGAGATTCTCGAGAAGATTACCGGCACTGAGATTTACGCGAAAATCGGAACCTTCATCCATAAGAACTCACTCGACGCGAAGGAAGCCTATAAGGAGGCGAAAAAGGACGTCGATTCTGTCGTTCTTCTCTCGGCAGAGGAAAAGAGCGCTCTTGTCAATGAAACAAAACAGATTGGAGACGACATTGAAAAGAACAAGTCCGCATTGGCCCTGCTCGGAAGTTTGCTGAAGGCTTTTGAAGTTGTCGAAACTGCCGAAAAGTCCATAAAGGACGCTGAAGAGACTCTTGCAGCGGCGAAGTCGAAGTTCTCTGTCCTCACCAATGACATTGCCTATGGCAAAGCCGAGCTCGACAAGAAAAACAACATTGCCGGAGACCTGGCGAAAGACATTGAGGATCAGAAAGTTCACGCCGACATGTTCGCAAATGTCCAGACCATCGAATCGCATCTCGTGAATGTCACGAAGCAGGAAAACTACTGCAAGAAACAGAAAGAAGTTCTCGAGAATGAGAAGAATGCTCTCGAAGCATCCCGGGCACTTTTCGCTGAACTGGAAACGAAGAAAGCCGATGCCGAAAAGACTCTTGACAGCAAAAGAAGGGCTGTAACAGAGGCCATTGAGGTCAAGATGGCGCTCAAGCCTGAAGAGGTGGAGAAAGAGAGACGCAACATTGGCAAGGAACTGAAACTCATCGGCGATGCAGGCACTGCCTACGCTGTCATCCAGCAGAAAGAAGAGAACCTCGCTACCGGGAAGTCTAACTACAAAAAGGCAGTAGAAGAGATTGAGACAGAGCGTGTTGCGCTCAACGAACTGAAGGACAAGTCGAAGACAGCCGATGACACCTACGAGAAAAGTCGTGAATTATATGAGACGCAGGCTGTAGCAATAGACAAGGCAGTTGTCAATCTTAGGAACTGGCTTCGTGAGACTGGCAGCGACATCTGTCCAGTATGCCATACGAAAATAACATCACTCATCTCCGAACAGGAGCAGAACGATCTTCTCAAACCTGCAAAAGAGGCATTGGAAAAGGCGGAAACGGAGAAACGGAAAGCAGATGAGGCATCAGTCAAAGCAAGTACAGCGTTCAACACCAGACTTAAGGAGCTCGACAATTCCAAAAGCAGGCTCGGCAACGACGAAAAGGCCTTGGCCGGACTCAAGGAAGCGTTCGCCAAAATTTTTTCTTCCTTGGGCATAAATGTCAATGAAGAAAACATCCGGGAAAAGCTCGAGGAGGCCAAAAAGACGCTGGACGCGCGCAAGGAGGTCAATGAAAAGGCCATAGCCGCTGTCAATGAAAGGCAAAAGGCCGTGGACAACGCAACTGCAGACAGGGACAAATACCAGAGCGACATCTACTCTCCTATCGTATCCGACTACAACAGGAAGAACCTGGAGATTCAGAAAATCAGCAGCAACATTGACAATGCCAAGAAAATGATCTCTGTGGCAGAGAAGTCCGCATCGGAGTCCCTTCTGGCGGCAGATGGCCTCATCTCCTTCCCTGACTGGAAGAAGGAATGGGAATGTGATGACAAAAGCTTCATCGCGAAGCTCAAGGAGAGTGCCAGAAAGTACAATGACACCCTGAAAGAATATGACAAGGTGACCGTAGAGATGAAGAATCTCAAAAGCAACATCGCATCCGCATCAGATGTAAGGGAAAGAATCATCGCGGCCAATGGGGACTTCGTTTCCGGGAACATCGTACCGGAAAAATACGCCGGCAACGCCATCGTGGAGTGGGGTTCATTGGAGAGCCGCATCAGAACGGCTCTTGAGAACATCGACACCGCACGCAAGTCCAAAGAACTGAATGAGAACACCTTAGAAAACGCTTATGCTGAAAACGGAACCCTGCCGAAGACTGACGTAGAGGTCAATGCACTGAAGAAGACTGTCGAATCGGACAATCTGGGCAAGTCAGAGCACCTCGGCAAACTCAAGACTGTCATTGAGGATGATGACAGGAAGCATGACGAGCTTAGAAGCAAGATTGACGCGCTTAACAGGGCCGGCAAGGTCAATGCCAGATGGGAGACTCTGGATGGCCTTTTCGGAGGCACCGACGGATTCACGTTCAAGAAGATAGCCCAGAGTTACATCATGCAGGACATCCTCAATCACGCAAACGCATATCTGAGAAAAATCGCCCCGCGTTATGAATTGACAGCACAGCCGGGCTCACTCGTCATCCTGGTAGAGGACAATGAAGACGGTGTTGTCCGCTCTGGAAACACTCTTTCAGGAGGTGAAGGGTTCGTGATTTCATTGTCATTGGCCCTGGGCCTGTCCAGCCTAGCAGAGAACAGCATCAGCGTGGATACACTCTTCATTGATGAAGGATTCGGAACGCTCAGCCAGGAGTGGCTCAACAGCGTGATGTCTGCATTGGAGAAACTGAACTCCTCCAGCGGCAAGCACGTCGGCATCATCTCCCACATAGAGGACCTCCAGAAAAGGATCCCTACCGTGATAGAGGTCAAGAAAAAGAACGCCACCACCAGCGAAGTCTTCGTCCGCGATGCCCAATCTTAGTTCAATGATTTCCAGTCGCCGCAAGGGACTTTCACGGTTTTTGTCTTTTTGCCGCAGCGGACGACAATGCTGTCAGAACCGGATGCGTTCAGGATATAGACGCTCTTTCCACGACGGGGCACGTCAATGACGGCATTGTCCTGATATACGGCGATTATGAGTTCCTTATCGCTCTCTGCCTCGATGACAGGGTAGCCAAGTTCAGGATGATGCGGACGGAATTCGCTCTTGAGCAGAGTCTCACGATGATCGGAAGCGAACTTCATCCATTTTCTCATGACGTCAAGCTGTTCTTGCGGAATGTTCCTCAGCATTGTCGAGTATTGTACGACTCCGAAAATGGAGTTGATGATCGCCCTGCCCACATTCTCCGGAGTTTCGGAAATGTTCCATTCCAACATGTCTGAATGAACAGCAGTAGAACCGCTTGTCAGCCTGATGGAGGCGATTCTCATCCTGTTGTCTTTCGCGTTGCCCGGGCAGTCTGCTGCACGGAACATGTTGCCGTACTGTCTGATGGCCGGACCTATGTACTGCTGCCTGAATTCAATGAGAATTTCCGGCTTGATGGCTTTCAGGGCTGATGAAACTTCCTTCATCAGCACGTTCACGGCTTCGCTCAGATTCATGATGTCCCGTCCTGCATAATTTTCTTTCACCGCCGGGTCCTCTCCATGGAATCTGAAACTGTCGATAAAATCGAGTTTAAATCCGTCCAGATTCCAGTCTTTCAAGGCATTGACATATACATTTACAAGATGTTCGCGAACCTCAGGGAAACGAGGATCAAGAACGCTGCAGCCCATGCCATGTTCGTTGTAGAGATATTATCCCTTAAACTTTGCGTATGCCTCGCTGTTGAATCCGACATAAGGTACGCTGTACCAGATCATATATTTCATCCCGAGTTTTTGCACTGCGGCGACGTGTGAGGCCATGTCCGAAAATTTCTTTGGAGTCGGTTTCCAGTCCCCGCAGAAAGCATAACCTCTGTTTCCGTCAGTCGTCTGCCAACCGTCATCAAGGATTACGGTTTTCATTCCGAGATCAGCAGCGAGCTTGCACTCTTCCGCCACAGCCTTGTCGGTTACGTTCTGATGAAACTGGTACCAGGTCGAATAGAGCGGCTCGAAAGCGGCTTCAGGAGCCTCAAGGGCCTGCAATCCCTTTTCTTCCATCATCCACTTGACGCCGTCCTGAATGGTCTTTCCCCAAAACATGTGACGCCCGTCGAGCATAATCTTGGTCTCATAATGACTCAGCGGAGCCTCGGCTTCCCTGAAGAAACGCAGTTCCGAACAGATGTCGCAGCCCTCCTCCATCACGCCGAGAGCGGCCTCCACCTTACGGAGCACCTCTGAGCAGGCAATTGTCAGGCAATTCGTATTATTGTCATCGAAATACTCATAGAGAGGCATCCTGTAGGCGAGTGAACTGCTTGCATTGGTGTGGCCCCAAAACGGGTCGAGATGGGTTCCGCAATAGACATCAGGACTCCAGAAGTTGAAAACGCCTTTCTGAGGAAACGTGAAATAAACATTGAAGCTTGCCGGCGCGCACGGCTGTGGCGCATCCATCGATATGCTGATTATCTCTTTCTCTCCATCATTTTCCAGAGATGCGGTAAATTTCCAATCTCCTGGATTATCAGAAACAATCACAATTTCATCCACGAGCGAACTGTTCAATACGGGGGCTACAACTGTTCCCTTGGAAGCGCAAGGATTGCCCGTCCAAGTGTTCTGGGCGTATGATACGCAAAAAGAAAGTGCTGATAATGCAATTGCGAGTATGTGTCTGTACATATATAAGGTTGCTATTTAAAATTTTATCAGTTAAAACTTCTGTTAAATCAACGTTTGGTGGTTACTACCCTCGAATGAATTTTGTAAATTTAATCAATTTATTCTTAGTACAACTTAAAACTTATACTCTTCCCAAAGTTTGTCCGGACTGCTCTTTACCATAAATTTTCCCCGTGCAGAGTTGAATACGCAACCGAACCACTCTGGTGGGATGAGTTCCGTACCGTCTTCGAGACAGGCTCCAATGAGGTCTCCGCGTTTGACCTGTATGTAGTTGTATGCGGGATTATAACGGGTATATGTGTAGCCTCTGTCAAGTGGAATCAATACTTTTCCTGTGTTGTAATCGATTACGCCAGTGTGTTCTCCGTCTGTGACATAGTAGTATTTTTCTTGATGGGGTTTGCAATCGATGTAATGCATATCCGGGGAAATCATCTCCCTCCCGAGAGAATCGCATACTCCCGAGTATTCGCCTTTTTTAACACTGAAGCGTTTTGATGAGCTGACAAAAAGTAACTTGGTGTAGAGTCTTTCGCGCGGAATGATTTCGGTTCCGTCGGTGTTGAAGACTCCGTAATATGTGATTGTCACGCCATTTTTGTTTTCATAGACTGAGGCTCTGATTTTTTTCGATTTGGGCATATATTTACAATACCGGTAACCACGGGACGCCGGGATGATAATTTTCCCGTTTTCATCAGTAGCTTGCGTAAAGTGGTTTATGTGAGCACGATAAAATACAAAGCCGTCCGGGTCTTCATATCTGCGGGGAATTGTAGGGTCTGAGGCCGGGTCATACTCATCTTCCTGTGCCCCAAGCACTGACTCCTGACATTCCAATAAAAAGACATACAGCAAAAAAGAATTTTTTCAAAAAGCCCCAAATATTCATAACGCAATTATTTTTCAGACTCACATGATTTAGTTTATTTCCAACCCACAATATTAAATAGTAATTCTAATTCTTGGAAGCGTCGTTGTAAGCCCGATATTCGCCTTTGGTGACATTCAAGGTTTTCGGGAGCCAAACCTTATAGCGAGTGGATTTGTCCCAAGTATTGCCCGCGGATGCAAAGTCGCAGAGGTGGATCTGGCGAGGCTTGCCGTTGCCTTCGAGATCTGCCCCGGCGACCATCGGGGCTGTAAACGACATCCACGCGAAATCGTTGCCGTCTGCAGGAGTCAGGGCAACGCTGCCATCCACTGAAGATTGGATTACCACGCATTCATCCACGAAACCGTCATTGAAACGGGAATCCCTTGCAAGCACTATAGGACCGCGCACAATAGCCTGATGCCCATTAAGTTCCAACAGATGCGGCGTAAGGTCCAGCGACAGTTCGATACGGTCGCCTTTCTTCCATTTGCGTTCCACCTTTGCATATTCACCGGCAGGAAGATTGTCAAGACTGATTTTCAATGTATCTGAGCCACTGATCAACCTTGCCTTCGTCGTCTTGCTCCATTCAGGAATCCTCAGCGCCAAGGTGAATTCGGCAGGTTTGGCCGGAGAGAGTTCTATGGATATGTTTCCGGAAACCGGATAATTTCCACGGACGCTGACTTCCACGGAGTTGCGTTTGTCAATGGAAATCTCCGCCTCGGAATCTCCATAATGGTTTATCTTGAGACAATCCCCTTCTGTGAGATATGCGAGAGACGGAATCATAGCAAAAGCGCGAGGACCATTTGCATTGCAGCAGTTTATATCCATATGGCACTGCTTCTCTCCTTCCACTCTCCAGCCCTCAAGCGGGGTATATTTGGCAATCTGGCTGCCGTCGCATTTCATCGAACCGAGAATGGCATTGTAGAATGCCTTTTCGATCTGGTCAGCATAGCGGGAATCTCCGCAGAATTTAAGAAGTCTGCTGCAAAGCTGCATCCAGGTAAATCCTACGCAGGTCTCCATAGTGTGGTATGTCGGAACGGTCTGCAGGGCTCTTCCGCCGTACCAGCACTCAATCGAGCTGCCAGAACCTGCGATGTTGATTTCTTCCTCGATTATATGTGAAACGCTCTTGCGCACAGCCTCGTAATAAGCTTCGTTTCCGGTCACTTTATAGTATTCGAGCAGGCCCTCGTAGCAGGACATCATTTCGTATGCCTTGGCACCGTTCTCGTATGAAAACCATTTTGTATCAGGATGCGGAAAGCGCAGAGCTACAGGCACATCGGAGCGGCTCACCAGTTTCGGGCCATCCGGACTTTCCCACTGAGAGACAATGTCCGTCGCGAAATTCAGATAGCGCTTTTCTCCGCTGATGTTGTACAGTTTCATGACCGGTTCAAGTACGGAAGAACTTGCCATGCCACGGTACAGTCCACATTTTACGATCTTGGCATTCTTGGATTCGAGCTGTGAGATAAGGTGGTCGGCCACACGCGATGCAGCAGAAAGAGCACGAGTGTCTCCGGAGAGTTCGTACCATGCGAGCAGTCCCAACATTGTATATTTCCTTCCCCAGATGTCCCAATCTTTCAGTTGAGCTTCAGGAGCATAGTTTCCGATGTAGCCGTCAGGGCTCTGGGTCCCGATAATCTGTCCTACAGAAGCAGCGATCTTTTCATAAAGAGCCACGTCACCGGTATATCGGTAAGTCTCGGTTGCGCCCAAGGTCCATTTTCCCCAGAACTCACTTTGCCATCGCCATGTCTCGTTCCTGTGACGGAAAGGCTCCACGAGGGCATCGACATCCTGTTCCATAACGCGATGACTGATGCAGTCGTCGATTCTTCTGCCTACATATCCATTGATTTTCACCGACTTCACTTTCAGTTCCGCAGTCTTTGCATGGCTGATATTTCCTCCTGCACAGATCGAGCAAGCGAAAATTGTAAACAATGTGCTCAAGACAAATGCCCTGACGCTAAGATTTTTTTCCATACCTAAGAGCCATTTAAATTTTGGAGGGCCAAGATACGAAAAAAAGCCGAGTATCGGCAGTCTGACACATTAGAATCCGAAAGCGGTCAGCCACGGCGGAGGTGGCCAATCCACGGCCTCGGGAAGTGGGAGTCACCTGAGGGATACAAGTTCTCGCGGCAGCGAGGACGCAGGAGACGGTAGGAGGGCTGAACGGAGCAACGCGGAGTGAGTTCCGCCGTGACAGACTGCCTGTCGGCGTGAAATCACCATTGATGAATTACATACTTGCATAATTGCAAAAGCCCCAGAATCGCCATTACAGTGCTCTGGGGCCTTTATATCTTAAAATCAATGTGTCATAGACAGGAATATAACAATCTGATTTAATTTAACCAAAAGAGAACGACATGTAGTCATCGTGGTGTTACTTTTCCGGACTGGCTGGCGGGTCAAAATCCGCATATCTTACTAAGCCACAGACAGTTGCAACTTTCATAACCGGCCGGTCCTATGAAAAAACATATGACCAGACTGGTCGATACAATTGCAAAGTATTGATGAACAAACAAATAACTATTTTCAGAACCGTCAGGATTTCCGGACTTAATCTCGACCGAAACAGACGAATACTGCGTAAGATTTAGAACCATGTCGTCTTTATTCTTCTAATGTACTGGATTGACTTGAATAAAATCAATCCATACCATGCATATTACTGCCGACTCCACTTAGATTTGCGAATTGAGTTTTAAAGATATATCTTTGCTAACGAGCGTTGGACTTGAAAGAGTCATCAAATTATGATTTATACTGAGACAAGACGCCCATAGAACCGCATTATAAATCAAATTCAAAGTGATTCACCCTTATGCTTAAACGAAAAATTGACAAATTAGTATCATCCGGTAAAGGAACACAGTTGATATGGTTATTGATAATATCTACTTTAGCCTTAGGCGGAGCACTCGTTTACGCTTTAGCATGGAATAATTCACAATTTGGATGGAGAGAGACTTTAGCCATCTTTCTTGATCCCGGAAACTTTATGCTCGGAGCTAATGAGGGGCACGAGTGCTTTAGCCTTTTCTTGGCGCTGCTAAGTATTTTTCTCTTTTCAGCATTACTAGTTAGCACATTTGTCAATGTACTTGAAAATGTAGGAGTATCTGTTCGTGAAGGAAAACGCAGATATAATTTCAATCACCATATTCTTATACTCGGAAGCGGAAACAAACTACAACATATTATTGACTCGCTAAAAAATGACAATCGAGACATAGTGGTTATGAGCCCTAACCCTGTTTCCTCTAATGAAAAAATCATCTATTATAATGGATTACGCGACTCCTATGAAGACTTATGTTCGACACACGCTGACCAAGCGGATATGATTTATATCATCGGGGAAGATAAAGAGTTTGGTCATGACTCGCGGAGCCTTCAAACCCTTGATATGTTAAAGGATATATGCAAGTCGGCCAAACATGATATTTATTGCTATTTGAGTATTAGTGAGATAGGAACACAAGAGGTATTCCAATACTCTAGACAGACTGATACAAGCCATCTACTGCTTGTAGATATTATCAACGATTATGAATATTATGCGGAGCAACTGATGGTCGGAACAGATTTTCTTCCAATCATTAAGACTGGCCAAGATAAAACTTGTCACATAATTATTATTGGCACGGGGAAATCTGCACAGTCTGTAGCATATTCTGCTGCTCATATATGCCATTATCCAAGTTTTACAGAGTTTGGCCGAAAAACCGAGATTACGTTTATTGGTACGGGAATGAAAAAATTTAAAGATATGCTCATCATTTCTCGCCCACATCTATTCTCGATGTCCACGTGGACTTATGATTCGTTTGAAGGAAACAAGGAGATTCATAACGCGAACAATGGCGACATTTTGGACGTTACATGGAATTTTATTGATGCGCGCGTCGAGTCAATTGCTGCTAGAACTTTTATAAACAGCATTCTAGAGAACAAGGGCAATGATGCTCGCATTGTGGTCTGCGGTAAAAACGATACTGAGGTCACTGAGGTTGCATTGCATCTTCCTCACTCTGCTTATGCTACTCCTTCAATTGCGCTCTTCATAGAAAATTCTACCGCTCTTATTGATAAGGCTCGCTCAACGAAAATGTATGGAAATCTTGTAGTGTTTGGTCCGGCTGCCGCTAATGATGACGCCCTATTCCAGAAAAGGTCATTGCTTGGGCAGAGGGTTAACTACATCTATGACAAGGCGTTCTCGGATTCACCTTCCGAGACTGCAGAACAAGCGTGGTACAAAATCCCTGAAGCTCATAAATACTCAAGCATATATTGCGCAAACGCCATGCCGCTTCGCCGTTTATGCTATGATTTGTCAATGTCAGATCGTCGACAACTATACGAAGTTGAGCATCGCAGATGGTTGATTTCTGAACTAATAATGGGTTATGCGCCAGGCGCCATAACAGATAAAGAAAAATTCATTCACGCCGACATAGTTGCCTTTGACGCTCTTCCTCCTGCAGAACAAGAAAAAGACAAAACCATTATTGACAATATCGACAAAATATGCAGACAATAGAATCTATCAATAATAACGACTGATTAATCACATTTACATAATATTTAGTTTCCAGGATTATTAGTGATGCGTTATCTTTCGCATCTGTGCTTATAACTTATTAACATTATAGAATTTAACAACGTTCTTTGGCAACCGCGATTTGAAATGAGTTCGTAGTTTTGCGGCATAATTCCGCATAGTAAGAACAAAGGCAAGTATATCATTACCCAAGTCATGAGTTTGGTTCCGAGACAAATCTTCCAAAAGCTTGTAGACAAGTACAAAGGAGACTATCGAGTGCGTGATTTTACCTGCTCCAATCATCTGAGATTCATGGTGTTCGGTCAATTAACTTCTTGTAAACCATTAAAAGACACATGTTTATGCCTAAACGCATTCAAGGCTCTTCTATATGGACTCGGCATCACATCACAACGGCACTCAATGAGTCAACACTCTCTAGGGCCAATGAAAATAGGGACTATCACATCTATGAAGGATTAGGACTAGCATTGATAAAACAGGTGCAGCCGCTTTATTCCAAAGTTCGCCTCGAATACCTATATCAGCAAGATTGAGATGTGTTCGCTCTTGATTCAACCTCCATCTCATGCAGTATCAATCTGATGATGGGCAAGGCTTATGTCGACTTTGAAGTGCTCAGCCGCATTAATGAAGAGGGTGGTTTCTTTGTAACTCGTGCAAAGGACAATATGAAGTATAAGGTAATCACAAGGCTTTGTACGACAACCCGTACTCAATCATAGAGATAGGGACACTCATCAAAGTCTACGCTTTGGTTAAAACAAACCTAAAAACTCTTGTGACAACACCACAACCTCTCATTCAAAATCAGGATTTCAAAGAACTTACTTTATGTGATGATTTTTAACGCATCAGTACGAAAGGAAATTATCCAAAAGTTTATCAAAATCATCTACTCCATCAATTTTAGCATCGCGGCTCTTTTGAGGATAGAATTGCGTAATGTCCTCAGTTTTATAGTTTTCAAATTTATTCTCTTTCATGCAAGTATTTAATATCCCTATATAATTGTTAATACGCTCAACAAGAGCATTATCTTCCCTATTTTCAAAGCTTTGCCATATCTTGTAGTTTTCGTTAAGGACATTATCAGTTTCGATGGCAATATCAACAACTTCAATAAGTAATAGTTGCAACTTGTCATCTGTTTCATTTTCAGCAATAGCAAGAATCTCGTCATAGTTTTTTAAGTTGTCAATAACCTCTTTAATTTCCGGAATTATGCGTAATGTATAGAGCATTTTTATAGCAATTTTCCACGCGTCTAGCACGGTTTTCAAAAATTGACAAGGAATCATGTCCTGATAGGTGGGAAATGCATAGTCGATTGGAATTATATTATATTCCTGACACACGGCGCGATATGACGTACTAAAACTCACATAAGCATTTATCAAATCCTTGTTTGCACCTATTAAGTCATTATTTCCAACCTCAACGAATTCTTTAAATGCGACATCATTACGAATCTTTTCAAACAACATTTTTAGTATTTCATCCTGTTGCCGAACACTTACTTCGTTCTTAAAATCTATATTGATATCGATATTGATAAAGAAGGAATAGAATAATTTTGCATTCAGGCTATCATTTTCATAAAAAAAATCAATGGCGCCTTGACCTCTATCATATTCCGGATAACAAGCAAGTACCCCTATTCCCATTTGCCTCAAATAGCCATAATCATTGTTTTCTAAACACGTGTCTGCAAACTGACGAATGTCCGCAAAAACCTTATCATCAGAATGATAACCAAATGTATCTTTGTACTTTATAACATAACTAAACGCCTTTGCTTTAACATCATTTCTATCGTCATTCTTAATAATATGCTCAATAAAAGGTTTAACGATTTCTACATCATTATTATCAATTGTAGTCTTATTTAGATAATCCAATGACTCTTTACTATCTAATGAATAATTACGGATAACAGACATCAAAGTGTTTTTATATCCCTCTTTGTCTTCCCATATACCCTCGCTATACACTTTGAGTAATTCCTTTATCGAATACAAATAACCTTGTTCTGCCGACTTTCTTATCCATTCGAGTCCTTTGATAGGATTATAATTTTTAGTGGTATGGTCATTCATCATGCCTTTTCCTAAATAGTACATCATATCAGGCATGCCCATTTCCGCTCCCAAACGCATTAATTCAAAAACTTTCGGGACTCTTTGTCCAAGACTGCAATCTATATCATAGGATTCATTATTTTCGTATGAATATAATTTAAGCAACGCAGTCAAACAATCTTTACTGCTATTACGAGCTCCTATCTCTACTATTTGTTCCAACCTATCTATGAACTGTTCCTTTTCTTCCGCAGAATTAACCCCCTCCGGAAAATACTTTTTCTCTATTACTAATCTCGCCAAATCTTCTGCACCTGTACCGCATTTCTCGAATTGCTCATTGTAATACTGCCATGCAATATTCAGTTGATTATTTGTTTCATAATAAAATCCCAGAAACCAATATGACGAAGAGGCATATACCATTCTCCCTCTTTTTGCCATATGAAGAGCCTCGTCGAATTCGCCTTTATTATAATAGATCCATGCCAAACTGCCATAAGCTTCTTTATCATCGTTCAAAAGCGCCTTTTTATAGCATTGGATAGCCTCATCCCAATCCGGTTTGGAGGTACCGTCATCATACATCGCAATATCCCCTAAAAGTGAATATCCTTTTGAATATCCTACAGAGATCGCTTTTTGAGCAATTTTTCGAGCATCTTCTTTCCGATTTAGATCACAAAGATATATCCGAATCAGAGAACCATAAGACCGATTATCTCCTGCAGCAATCCCTTCTTCTAATAATTCAATAGCCTTATTTATATCTTTAGGTATTTTATCATTACCACATCTATACTCCTGAGCAATATATGAGTAAGCTTCCTTGCATCCCATATTGAGGGCTTTGTGATAATAATGCATACCTAACGTATGGCTTTGTCTTATTCCCATCCCCCAACAATACTGAATGCCCATACGAAGAAATGCTAATGGAATAGAATTATTTTTAATAGCTTTTTTTAGATATTCGAAAGAAACAAGATTATTTGTCACCTCTTTATATAACTTGCAATGCATAAGAAAATTAGCATAACAATGCCCACTTCTCGCCTGTAATTCAATTCCTGTCCATATTTCTTTGTCAAAAGAAGCAATATCTTCAGATAGATCATAAAACATTTGGCAAAGAATGTCTTGTGACTTCCTATTGCCTCGTTCAGCAGATGCCATGAAAGCCAAAGCAGCATCATTATATTCTTTTGCTTGATAAAGAGCCTCTCCTTCTTCAAAATCAAAATCTGCAGAAAAATCATCTTCATCTACACTAAAACGTATGTTGTTTTTTGAACTTCCATCTTCAGCATCTGAAACATCATTAAGTGCTGACTTAACATTTTTTAATAAAAGGGCAAATTTACGATCAGGGTTAGGATAAGCATCAATCCACTGTTTACCATTTAGAAGGAAAGTAATCCCATTTTCAACATGAAGTTCTGCAACGACAAAAGGTATAACCAGTTTCTTCTGATCAAATGCAGATTTCACTTCCGCCTTTACCCAATCTGACTCCAACGCAGCATCAGTGAGAACGGCTATCAACAGTCTCGACTCTGAAATTTTATCTGCAATTATATCAGCATAATCTTCTCCTGCATGTTCATCAAGACTAGTATCATACCAAAAACTGATACCCTCATTATCAAGGACGTGGGCAATTGCTTTGACAATGTTTAACGATTGCCTTTTGTAACTTATGAAAACGTCGTACTTTATCTCCATACTGTGAACATTTAAACAAACTGGCAAATATTATTTCTTATTGAATTGAATACTTCTTGTAAATATACAAATTTCTAATAAATATCGTATTTGAATCATAACTCAACAAGATATAAAATTCTTTAGAAAGCACCAGTACTTCTAGATGGAGTCCCCTGGCTAATGGTAAATCTTGGACTTCATTTCATACTTAGCGGCTCCAGCGCCAACACGTTCGGAGGAAGATTAATTCCAAGAACACTATTCTCGTTAGTTTCGAAGGAAGTGATAGATTTCCAGATTAACAAGGCACGTCATTATCTTGTTAATAATGCTACAGATCAACTCGAAGGCTATGTGGAAGCATATATGCGAGAAGAAATCCGCAACGAAGACAGTAAGCCACGGCGGACGTAGCCAACCCACGGCCTCGGGAAGTGGGAGGTGCCTGACGGATACAAGTTCTCGCGGCAGAGAGGACGTAGGAGACGGTAGGAGGGCCGAACGAAGCAGCGC
>ERZ779645.729-NODE-729-length-17884-cov-11.853834_pt1 | contig 17884 bp, 19 predicted proteins | sample MGYA00511103_ERZ779645 | MGnify/ENA primary metagenome ERZ779645 (study PRJEB29588, sample SAMEA2158521) | human gut metagenome | biome: human gut; feature: human-associated habitat; material: faeces | place: Denmark | collected 2008/2010 ...
TCAGAATTAAAATCAACCCTTGGAACTATCATAACTAATTTACATAAACTCTAATCTCTATTTGGCTTTTTGGAAAGCCCAAAAGGGGAAAGTACGTTCTCGCGAGGTCGTGGAATTTAAAGCAATGTTAACTGAAAATCTACGGGAACTCCAATGGGAACTATTAAATGAATGTGTCCAAATTGGACATTATCGTTTTTTCACTATTTATGATCCTAAAGAACGGTATATCTGTGCTCCGCCATTTAAGGAAAGAGTCCTGCAACATGCAGTAATGAACGTTTGCGATGAAAATTTCGAACGCTACCAATTATCTTGCAGCTATGCTAGCCGTAAAGGGAAAGGTGTATATGCAGCCATTGAGAAAGCCCAAGAGAATCAACGCAAATTCAACTGGTATTTAAAAATGGATGTGCGAAAATATTTCGATTCGATAGACCATAGGATCCTGATGAATTTATTAGCCAGACGTTTCAAGGATGCTATGTTACTTCGATTATTTTCCAAATTAATAGACAGTTATTCTGTTGCTACCGGCAAAGGACTTCCCATGGGAAATTTATCAAGCCAGTATTTCGCTAATCATTATTTAGCTGTCGCAGATCATTACTTAAAAGAAAAATTGAAAGTCAAAGCTGTGATACGTTATATGGATGATATCGTAATATGGGACAACAACAAGATTTTTTGAAAGAGACTTATGAGAAGATACAAAATTTTTTAGTCATGGAATTAGATTTAAACTTAAAGCCTATTTGTTTAAACCACACAAAATCAGGATTGCCTTTTTGCGGGTATAGGATCTTCCCACAAGTAATTAAGTTGGGTGTCCGAGCAAAAAAACGATTTAAGAAAAAATATAAAGAATATGAGCATAATCTGAGGACATTTATATGGAACGAATCTCAGTATCAAAAACACATGAGTTCTTTATTGGCATATATGAACCATGCTGATACATGGAACTATAGGAATCAAGTCATTAATAGGCAATAGTCGTAATGCAAGTCGGGTGAACCGTGGTGGCAGTTGGAACAACAATGCTGCAAATTGCCGCACTGCTAATCGCAACTACAACACTCCCAGCAGCCATTATAATAACTTAGGACTTCGCCTGGCTTTGCCCTTTTAGCTTATAGAGAGGATGGATGTCCGTTATAAACAGACTATTGTCTTGTCCTCTTACAAAAGAGACGAATACAAAAAAATGCTATGTATTAGTAAACAATATCGGATGATATTTTGAAAATTTGTAGCATTTGTCAGTTGTGTAACCAATTTAAAGTTTATATGAATGCTTTCAATTTGACAATTCAACTGCTTGAAAAACGATTAGTACTGATTTGACTGGGGAAGTATATATTCGCAGGCAGATGCAGTATATCTTCATACGCTCGTGCAGTATATATTCATTATGTTTTTATGTTTAACTAAATAGCAATGATTATGAGTGATTACGATTATTCTACAGGAAATGAAGCCCTGAATGACTATTCGCAGGAAAGCAACCTGAACGGACAGGAAGACGGGCAAGACTGGCTGAACCACACAGAGGGCAGCGGAACGGTGAATGCGTGGGATGGAGACATCTCCTTCGAGGGCATGGAGGCTTTCGGAGCGAACATGGGTCACAGTTATGGGGCATATATGGAGACCGGGTATAGTGCGGGGGAAGATTTCCAGACTTCGCCCACTACGGATTCGCACACGACAGGCGAGCTGAGCTTTACGGGCAAGTATTCCCAAGCCGAGATTGACCACCTGAAGAGCGAAGTGAATAGTGCCAAATACAGTGTGAAGTGCCGGGAGAACGATATCCGGAATTGGGAATCGAAAGTCAGCCTGAACGATACGAAGAAAGGGCATGAAAATGGGGATTATGACCATGCGGTGCGAAGGTTGAACCAAGCGAAGTCTGCCTATAACGAGGCTGTCTCTCGCTACAACAGCGCCCAAAGCAGATTGTCGAACGCATTATGATGCAGGAAATGAAGGAAAACAAATTATGTCATTATGAAGTCGTCCTCCAAAACGATGCCGAGAAAGATCCGGACATAGCCATGGGCACGTTGGTCGTGATTGGCTATGAGAACGGGAAATTCTTTATGCACATCGTGAACTGGGGGGCAGAGGAGGACTACGAGCGTTCGCGGCGCGGCATTGTGGAGCAGGATTGGCTGTATAACGAAGAGAACACGCAGAAGCTGATGGAGCATTTGAGGGTGCGCACGGGAAAAGGTCTGGTAAACAAGATGTACAGACGATTCAAGGGGCGCACATCGCCCGATTGGGCCATTACCCGTTATTGCAAGGAGAGAGGGATAGAGGGGCAATATTTTGTGCATTACTGATGATAGATTCCGATTGGGTGCTGGCTCTAATAAGGTAGAGAATAAGAACTGTTTAACATTTAAAAGAACGAAGTATGATGCGTATAATCAATTATGCTGCCCTGTGGGGAAAAGTGGGCGAGTATGCCCGAAGAGCCGGACGCGTCGGTGCACGTCCCGTGTTGTTGCTCTATTATGTGATGAAGAGTCCGCATACGCCTAAGTCGGACAAGTTGCTGATATTTTCAACCCTGTCCTATCTGGTGTTGCCCATCGACTTGATTGACGCCAAACGTTTGCCCATCATCGGGTGGATAGACGAGGTGGTGTCGTTGTCGGTGGCTTATCAGCGGGTGTGCAAATACATCACGCCGGAAATTGAATGGAAAGTGGACAGGCTGCTGGACAAGTGGTTTCCGGTGTATGCCAAGTATGAATTATTAGCGGAATGATTTATGTGGGTAAAAAATATCGGAGTGGGGCTGTTGTTGCTATGTTTCGGGGTGACAGCCTCAATGGCTCAACAAACGGACGGCTTGCCGAAAGATAGCCTGAAGATGGGGCTGCAGGTGCCCTTGACATATTACGATCGAATAGAACCGACTGTGAGCGAGAAGTATGTCATTGTCTATAAGGACAGTTTGTGTGGCGTTTATGACATAAAGAGTTTGCGCAACGTCACTGATGTCAAGTATACGGATTTGCGGACAAGAGACCGCAGGATGAGCGATGAAGGCGCCGTGACTGTTTTTGTGTATGCCTGTGGCAAAAAGACGGGCTTGATCAGCTTGTGCGAAGCCAACAATGAATATGTTTCCATTGAACTATAAGATAAGCAAAACAAGAACATGAGGAAGATATTATTCGTAGGCGGAATGCTGTTTGGACTGACGGTAGGGATGCTGGCAGGTTGCCAATCCGGACAACAGGAAGGAGCAGCATGGGATGAAAGAGATTATGCAGGAGATGAGCGGGAGGCATTTATAGATAGGATTATGAACGATACGGCTACGCTAAGCATGGATTTGACATCGGAAGCCGATTGGCTGGACATACGGATAGCAGAATCGCCCGACAAAAGGCTACGGGTGTATTCGTGGATTTCCGGCGGCGGTACAAGTCCTGAGTGGACTTGCTATACTCAGTATCGCGACAGCCAAGGAAAGGTCAAAACCTACGAAGGCGTCCCTATCCCTGAAGAAGAAAATTATGGCACTATTACCCAAATTCTGCAAGCAGACAACTTGGGCGACAAGACGCTTTATTTGGTGCTTTCGTATGGAAAAGCGTCCAGCGTAGATGGCTACGAGGCGCTGGTGCCGGTGTTCTTGGACGCAGACACTTTCGCCTTGGGACCGAAATTCTGCTATGAAGAAGGAGCCATGTTTAATACAGCCGGAATTAATTACAACATACCGGACTGGTATTTTCGGGCAAATAATGGAGAAGGATGGGATTGGCTGTTCGACTACATTCCTGAAGATAAAGAAGTTTGGGTCGCTTGGGTTGACGATTATTCTCGAATTACAGACCGATATGAGGTATTTAAATACGATGGTAAAAATTTCATTTTAAAAGGGATAGAAGGCGCCAGACGTTTGCATCCAAGTGTGCGCGAGTTTGAATTTCTAGAAGCCGCTTATGACACGGAGCAACATATTGTAAGAGTAGACCAAATGTCAGACGCTTCTTTCCGGTTGACTTTATGGACAAATCCTTCGGTTGCTTCTACTTCGTCAATTCCTGATTTAGTCATTCCTGAAGGGGAATATGATGAGAATGAAGGCTGTTATGTATTCAGAATGGGGAGATGGTTGTTTTCTGTCCCTGATGCAAATAATGGAACAGCCATGCGCGTTTATAATGAAAATAGGCTATTATTTACAGACAGGAAACGGACTTGTTCCCCTTGGTTAAGACAAAATGTGGCAGATGTCATAAGGAAGGCAACAGATGGGATGGAAGGCGATTTTAATCCCAAACGTCTATACATTATGGACAATCATATTGTACTGGTTGATTCAATAGCTCAAGAAGGTTATCGTTATATATCATGGAAAATTTTAGAAAATTTTATTGACATAGGTGAGAAGCCGGCATTGGAATTGCGTCAAGGAATGGTAACTTCAACTTATTATCGGTTCAAAAACGGTGATTATGTGTATTGGGTTCCGAAGAATGACATAGATGATTTTCTGGTAACGCACAAAGATAAAAAGATAAGCAGGGAACAAGTGAAATGGAGCTATGCTCCTGTTGTAATCAAGCAGCTGTTAGAAGATAATTTTTAAAGTGACAAGGATATGAAATGGCTCAGAAAACTTTTCCAAGCAGTAGGGAAAAAATCGGAAATAACTCCGCCTAAAGATCAGAGTGAGGATAAAGAACCGGAGATGGGACAAAAAGATGAAGTGGCTTCCGACTTGGATAATGTTCGGAACAAGGCCGAGGGGTACGAATTGAGAGATTTGGGAGATGGAATGTATTTTGTGCATCTTGCCCATGGGCGTGCCTGCTGGCTGTACAATGAGAAAATGGCAGAATTGATTCCTCTGGTTGCCCGTAGCGGGAGTGTATTATTCTTGGAAGAATCTGATATAGAAGAGACAGCAGCGGCACGCATAGCGGAAGAATGTCCTCAATATGCCATGTATGCCCATTTCCATTTTTGGGTATATGCTTTTAAAGATGGTTTGGCAGATGTGGAATGGACGGTCTGTCCGGATGGCATGTATTGGGCTGATGAGGACGGTTACGGCATGGAGGATGATGAAGAGATTTCTTTGCATGGGAAAATAACAATGGATGGGAATCCGACAGGAAAATTCCATTTGTACGAGCGTAAACATTAGACAAAATGAAGTAGGTTGTGTTTCTGAAATCCTTTTTACAATAGGGACATTCAGTAAATAACATAAAAATGGCATATGGAGTGATTAGGAGCGTATAACCGTCTATCTCTTCATATGTCATCTTTGTTTTTAGGGACATTTACTGAATATCCCTATTTATGTATTTGTATGCCTTGAATGGGATGTACTGTGTTTAGATAAGTTTATTGCACCGCCTGCAATTTATCCATATTGGTTTGGGCAATAGAGATGAATTCTTTAATCATCGGATTTTCCTTGAAAGAGGCGGGGGCATCGTTGATGATTTCTTTCATAACGGGGGTGAGGACGGGATAGGGCATACCGTAGCACATGATGATGAAGACTTCCGGTCCCAATACGTTTTCATAGTTGGTTTGGATAAAACTTTTGGCAAGGCTATCCATTTGTGATGCCACATCTTGGCGTTGCTTCTCGATTTCTTTTTGGACTTCATCGGGATTCCTGCCGTCCAGAATCATGCGGGCTTCCAGATGTTCCACTTCATCGGCACGGTCGCTCAAGGAATTGCGGTGGATGATAAATTGATTGAAGCTATCGTTCAAGGGAGTGCCTTGGATTGTGAATCCTGCATTGTTGATATTGATGTCGATTTTGCCTTCTTCAATCACTAGAGGCATGATACAATTATCGTCCATAAAGAGGGAAGCTACAACGGTCGAATCGACCTTTCCTTCCATTTTGAACAATCCGTGTATGACCTCTGCCGAATCAATATTGACCAGCTTATCGCCTGAAGGTACTTTGATGAAAAGCATTTTACCGTCAAGGCTCGAAACCGATGATACGCCTTCTATCTTGTACTTCTTTCCGCAGGAAGTACAAAATATCGCACAAAAGAATAAGAATAAATATAACTTATACATGCAACAAAGCCTTTTAGAATTCACGTGGCAAAGGTATAACGTTTCGGTTTTCCGTGGAAATAAATTATCAAAAATTAAACTTAATAGGGGATTATTACAAGACCTTTTGCGGAACGGCTGGGGGTGGATGCCGTCATGCAAATAGTTGCCTTTGATGTTTTAGTTATATGAAACGGGCATTTTACTTAACTGGAATGGAAAATGAAGCAGGTTGGGTAAACAAATGTAAGTGTAAGAGAATAATTTTCCATATTTTGTATTATCTTTGTCGCTCGCTTATATAATTGAATCGAATATTAATGTAATAACAAAATGAAAAAACTAAAAGTTCTGGCACTCGCACTGATTTGTGCGGTATTCTCGCCGGCAAAAGCCGACGAAGGGATGTGGCTCCTCCAATTGATGCAGGAGCAGAACCTTGCCGACCGTATGAAGGCGCAAGGTTTGAAGATTGAGGTGGATGATATTTATAGCCCGAACCGCGTGGCGTTAAAAGATGCCGTGGGTATCTTCGGGCGTGGATGTACGGGAGAAATTATTTCGCCCGACGGGTTGATTCTGACTAACCACCATTGCGGATACGATGCTATCCAGCAACATAGTTCGGTAGAGCATGATTACCTGACCGATGGCTTTTGGGCAAAGAACCGTGCGGAAGAGCTTCCCACTCCGGGATTGACCTTTAAGTTTGTGGAACGTATTGTGGATGTAACCGACCAGGTAAATCAGGATATTAAGGACGGGAAGGTGACGGAACTCAATTCATTCGGTTCCGAATACTTGAAGAAGTTGGCGGATGAGGCATTGAAGAAGAGCGACCTGAAAGGAAAACCGGGTATCTCTACGCAGGCATTGCCTTTCTATGAAGGAAACAAGTTCTACCTGTTCTTCATTAAGACATATAGCGATGTGCGTATGGTTGCTGCTCCTCCTTCGTCTATCGGTAAGTTCGGAGGCGAAACGGATAACTGGATGTGGCCCCGTCATACGGGCGACTTCTCAATGTTCCGTATCTATGCCGATAAGAATGGCGACCCTGCTCCGTATAGTGCCGAGAATGTGCCTTTGAAGGTAAAGAAGCATTTGGCTATCTCTTTGAAGGGCTTGCAGGAAGGTGATTATGCGATGATTATGGGATTCCCCGGAAGCACCAGCCGCTATCTGACTCAAAGCGAAGTGAAGCTCCGTATGGACGGAACCAATACGCCGCGCATTCAGGTGCGCGAGGCACGTCAGGAAGTGTTGCGCAAGGAAATGGCAGCAAGTGATAAGGTACGTATCCAGTATGCCAGCAAGTTTGCTTCTTCCAGCAACTATTGGAAAAATTCGATTGGAATGAATAAAGCTATCATCGACAACCGTGTGTTGGAAACCAAGGCAGAGCAGGAAGCCAACTTCGCTAAGTTTGCCAAGGAAAAGAACAATGCCGATTATGCTTCGGTAGTAGGAAAAATCGATGAGTATGTGACTCGGGTAACTCCGCTTGCCAAACAGCTGACTTATTTCACCGAAACTTTCCGTTCTGGTATCGAGTTTGGCGCTACTTACCTGATTTTTGATAACCTGAAAACTGCACTCGAAAAGAATAAGAAGAAAGACATTGAGAAAGCGCTCGAACAACTGAAAGAAGGATATGCCAACGTGCACAATAAGGATTATGACCACGAGGTAGACCGCAAGGTGGCTAAGGTCCTGATTCCGCTTTATGCAAAGAGCGTTCCGGCAGATGCGCTTCCCGCTTTCTATGAAACGATTAAGACGAAATATAACGGTGATTACAATGCTTATATTGACGCGTTGTATGATACCAGCATTTTCTCGAATCAGAAGAACTTTGATGCGTTCGTGGCTAATCCGACACTGGAAGCCATCAATACGGACTTGGCTGTCCAGTATTCGACCGCCAAGAACGAGATGATGAAAAAATTGTATGAAGCATACGACAAGGCTTGTGGTGATATCGACTTGTTGCACAAGACTTATGTGCGCGGCTTGTGCGAGATGTACGCTCCTACGCCGAAAGCTCCGGATGCCAACTTCACCATTCGTCTGACTTACGGTAATGTGAAATCGTATGACCCGAAGGATGGCGTACATTATAAATATTATACTACGTTGAAGGGTGTAATGGAGAAAGAAGACCCCAATAATCCGGAATTTGTTGTACCGGCGAAGCTGAAAGAACTTTACGCTACGAAGAATTACGGACGCTATGCTTTGCCCAATGGGGAGATGCCGACTTGTTTCCTGACTACAAACGACATTACGGGCGGTAACTCCGGTTCACCGGTGATGAACGGTAACGGTGAGTTGATTGGCGCTGCATTCGACGGCAACTGGGAGTCGCTTTCGGGTGACATCAATTTCGATAACAACCTTCAGCGTTGCATTGCCGTAGATATCCGCTATGTATTGTTTATCGTGGAGAAATTGGGCGGATGCAAGAACCTGATTGATGAAATGACGATTGTAGAATAAGTGATATATTTTAGATGAAACGCAGATTAACGCAGATTTCCGCGGATTGATAAAGAATTAAAATAATCTGCGTAAATTTGCGTTAATCTGCGTTTTTCAATGAATAAGCATTATGAGAAAATCCCTATTGATAACATTTTTTTCCGCTTGCTTCCTGGCTTCTCATGCCGATGAAGGCATGTGGATGCTGACCGACCTGAAGAAACAGAATGCGGCGGTAATGCAAGATTTGGGACTGGACATCAGCATTGATAAGGTGTATTGTCCTGAGGGCATCAGCCTGAAAGATGCGGTGGTTCACTTTGGCGGAGGCTGTACGGGCGAAGTAGTATCGGCGGAAGGGCTGGTGCTTACCAATCACCATTGCGGGTACAGTTATATCCAGCAACACAGTTCTGTAGAACACGATTACCTGACCGATGGATTTTGGGCGAAGACATACGCCGAAGAGCTTCCTTGCGAAGGGCTGACCGTGACTTTTATCGACCGCATCCTTGATGTGACCGATTATGTATTGGAACAATTAAAGAAAGACGAAGACCCCGAAGGGCTGAATTATCTTTCGCCTTCCTATCTGGAGAAAGTGGCGGTTCGGTTTGCCAAGAAAGAAAAGATAAAGACCGATGACTTTACGGTACTCGAACTGAAACCGTTTTATGGTGCCAATAAGTATTATCTGTTCGTTAAGACCGTTTATAAGGACATCCGTATGGTGGGAGCTCCTCCTTCGTCTATCGGAAAGTTTGGTGCTGATACCGATAATTGGATGTGGCCACGCCATTGCGGAGACTTTTCCATCTTCCGCATTTATGCCTCGAAAGACGGGAAGCCGGCTTTGTATTCTTCCGAGAATGTGCCTCTGAAGGTGAAGAAGCATCTGACTATCAATGCCGGCGGCATCAAGGAAGGTGACTTCACGTTTGTGATGGGATTTCCCGGACGCAATTGGCGTTACATGATTAGCGATGAGGTGGAAGAGCGTATGAGTACCACGAACTTTATGCGCGATACCGTGCGGGGCGTGCGGCTTCGGGTATTGGGTGAAGAAATGGCAAAGGATGCCAAGACCCGCATCCAGTATGCGGCTAAGTATGCTTCGTCTGCCAACTATTGGAAGAACGCCATTGGCATGAACGAAGGGCTGGTACGCCTCAAAGTGCTCGACCGCAAGAAAGCAGAGCAAGAGCGTTTGCTGGCATACGGGCGTGAGACGGGAAACGATGCCTATCAGCAAGCCTACGATGCCATTAAGCAGATTGTAGCCAAACGTCATGATGCCGTTTATCACCAGCAAGCCATTTATGAGGCGTTGATGTTGGGAACGGAATTTTCGAAAGTGCCTGATACAGACGGTTTGTTGAAAGCTTTGGAGAATGGAAAGAAGAAAGAGATAGACGAAGCGGTATCTGCCTTGCGGACAGAGGGAGCGAAGTTCTTCAATAAAGATTACAGTCCCGAAGTGGACCGGAAAGTATCGAAGCAATTGATTGCCCTTTATGCACGGTTGGTTCCTGCGGCTCAGCATATCGGTATCTTTGAGGTGGTAAACGAGCGGTTCGGAGGGAATACCGATGCCTTTGTAGATGCTTGTTTTGATAGTTCAATCTTCAGCACTCCCGAAGCATTGGAAGCATTCCTGGCGCATCCCGGTGCGGATAAGTTGAAGAATGACCTGATGGTGCAATATGCCCGTTCGGTAAAGGAAGGTTATCGGAAGACAGGCGAGGAGATGAAAGCCGAAACCAATGCCTATAACCGTGCGCACAAGACGTGGGTGGCAGGTATGCTGGCGTTGAAACAAAAGGAAGGGAAAGCTATCTATCCGGATGCCAACTCTACGTTGCGCCTGACGTACGGCAAGATAGGCTCGTATGAACCTGCGGATGGAGAAGAGTATCTGTATTACACCACGCTGAAAGGGGTGATGGAGAAAGAAGATCCGGACAATCCTGAATTTATTGTGCCCGATAAGCTGAAGGAATTATATCGCACGAAAGATTTCGGTCCGTATGCCATGTCCGACGGACGTATGCCGGTTTGCTTTGTGACAGCTACCGATAATACTGGAGGCAATTCTGGTTCACCGGTGTTCAATGCTCAAGGCGAACTGATAGGTATCGGTTTCGACCGGAACTATGAAGGGCTGACGGGGGATATCGCTTATAACCCGCAGCTTCAGCGCGCCGCTTGTGTGGACATCCGCTACGTGTTGTTCATCATCGACAAGTATGCGGGCATCCAAAGGCTGATAGATGAAATGACGATTGTTCGTTGAGTATAATTTGAATGGCACATAGACAGTGTGAAAAAATGTCTGTGTGCCATTCTTGTTTTGTATAGGAAAGGTAGAACGTATGTTATTGTTTTTCTTTTTGCTCTTCCTGAGGAATGCGGAATGCCGTGTAGAGCTCTAGTATGGCAGCAATGGTAAGACACAATATCCATTCGTTACGGTGCCAAAGTATCATCATAACTCCGGCTAGTACCAGTAGAGCAGCTCCCAGCATCTGCTGGCGGCGCAGACGGCGGATGATAAGATTTGCCCCTTCGTATCTGTCTGTTACTTGTACATAGGCGAAAAGTATAGCTCCTACGAGGTATACGTAAGGTGCCCATACTGCTTGGGTAATTTGGATAATAGCGCCTCCTAATAGCAGGATGGCTCCGATAACGGATATTGTCGGATAGTATTTATTTGTCATTGTTTTTGTCCAAGTCTTCTTCGAAGATGTAAATATCTTCATTGGGTTTCTTCATCAGGTATTTCTCGCGTGCCACCTTTTCCAACATCTCAGGGTTTGAGGTTAATTCTTTCAGTTCCTCACTGCTTTTTTCATACTGATTACGGTAATGCTTGATTTCACGTTTCAGTTCGTATATCTCACGTTTGTGCTTTACACGCTGAATCAGGCTGTTTTCTTCATCCAGCACGCCGATAATCAAGAGGAATGCCAGGATGGTAATCAGATATTTGTGGCGGCGGATATAGTTCCACACAGCTTTCAGTTTACTCATATCGGATACTTTTTTGCTCAGATAACGGTACAAAGATAAAAAGATTTCGTGGCAAGTCCTTAAGAAAAACCGAGATTTTATGTACTTTTGTGCTATCGAATAAAATTATCGTATCATTAACAGCACCGGAAGTATGGAGAATTATATCGTATCGGCACGAAAATACCGTCCTTCGACCTTCGACACCGTTGTAGGTCAAAAGGCACTGACCACTACTTTGAAAAACGCGATAGCCAATCATAAACTGGCGCACGCCTATTTGTTCTGTGGACCGCGAGGAGTAGGGAAGACTACATGTGCCCGTATTTTTGCCAAAACCATCAATTGCCTTCATCCTACTTCCGAGGGCGAAGCATGCAATGCATGCGAATCGTGTGTCGCTTTCAACGAGCAGCGTTCTTATAACATCCATGAACTGGATGCGGCATCAAACAACTCGGTGGAAGACATCCGCTCGCTTATCGAGCAGGTACGCATCCCGCCTCAGGTGGGTAAGTACAAGGTGTATATCATCGACGAGGTGCACATGCTTTCGCAAGCTGCATTCAACGCTTTCCTTAAAACGTTGGAAGAGCCTCCCCGGCATGCAATCTTTATTCTTGCTACGACCGAGAAGCACAAGATACTTCCTACTATCCTGAGCCGGTGCCAGATATACGATTTCAACCGTATCAGCGTGAACGATATGGTGGAGCATCTGGAGGGCGTGGCCTTGAAAGAGCATATAGAAGCGGAACCCGAGGCACTTACGGTTATTGCCCAAAAAGCGGACGGAGGAATGCGTGACGCATTGTCTATCTTCGACCAGGTGGCAAGCTTCACCAACGGACACATCACTTACCGGAGTGTCATCGAAAACCTGAATGTGCTGGATTACGAATATTATTTTAAACTGACAGATTTCATTCTGGAGAACAAAGTGCCCGATTGCCTTCTTACATTCAACGATGTATTGCAGAAAGGATTTGACGGCAACCATTTCATCACCGGACTGGCTTCGCATTTCCGCGACCTGCTGGTGAGTCATGACTCTGCTACTTTGCCTTTGCTGGAAGTCGGGGCTTCTATCCGTGAAAGATATTTGAAACAGGCTCAGAAATGTACGGCATCCTTCCTTTTCAAGGCGATGAAGCTTTGCAATGATTGTGACTTGAACTATCGGGTGAGCAAAAATAAGCGGTTGTTGATAGAACTGACCTTGATTCAGCTGGCACAACTGGGCGGACCGGATGAGGAAAGTGAGGGGCGTAGCCCTAAGCAGACCTTAAAACCCGTATTCAATCAATCCCAGCCGGTCCAATCGTCTCGTCCGGCAGCGCAAGTTCAGCCTTCAACAGTATCTGAGTCTGAGGCAATTTATCCCCAGACGGTTTCTTCCCAACCGGTTGCCGCACCTGTTGGTCCGGTTATGCACGCAAATCCGCTTCCCAAGCAAGAGGCGGGAAAAAAGATTCCGGTGGTAAAGGCTGGGAGTATGGGGATTTCTATCCGTCGTCCACATGTCGCACAAAAGCAAGATACGGTGAGGTTGACTGATGTGTCGACCTCTTCTTCCGAAGACAAGGATTATGAAGATTACCTCATTACGGAAAGAGATCTGAATGTTTATTGGAACGAATTTGCTGTGAATCTTCCGAAAGAAGAGGCGGCAAATGCAGCACGCATGCGCAATATTCATCCACATTTGCTGGAAGACGGTGTGACGTTTGAAGTAGTTGTGGATAACGAAATGGTGCAGAAGTATATGACCAATCTGGGGGCAGGTATTGAGGCGCATTTGCGCAACAAACTTCATAATCGGAAAATTAAGATGAAAGTACGTGTGAGTGCTCCCAATGAAAATGTGCGTGCCTATAGTCATCTGGAACGCTTCCAAATGATGAGCAAGAAAAACCCCGACCTCTTGAAACTGAAAGAGGAACTGGGGCTGGAACTTGCCTGACAGGTAATGATTATACTTTAGTAAGTCAGTCGTATCACATATGTTCGTTTGAGGAGGCTTTGGACAATGTGTCTAAATATCGTGATTTCTCATCCGGTATTCCGCCAGTTCTTCGTACTTTGTGCCGGGGCGCCCATAATTGCAATACGGGTAGATGGAGATGCCCCCACGGGGTGTGAAGATGCCCGTTACCTCGATGTACTTCGGATCCATCAGGCGGATAAGGTCTTTCATGATGATGTTTACACAATCCTCATGGAAGTCTCCATGATTGCGGAAGCTGAAGAGGTATAGTTTCAAGCTTTTGCTTTCCACCATTTTCATGTCGGGCAGATAGCTGATGCGTATTTCCGCAAAGTCGGGCTGCCCTGTAATGGGGCATAGACTGGTAAACTCCGGACAATTAAACCGTACCCAATAGTCGTTTTCGGGATGCTTGTTGATAAACGCTTCCAACACTTCGGGGGCATAATCTTGCTTGTAAGCGGTGGTCTTTCCCAAGATAGTCAATTCGTCTTTTCTTTCCATGATTTTTTAATTTGCTAATGAGCTAATAAACAATGTGCTAATAAACAATGAGCTAATAAACAATGTGCTAATAAACAATGTGCTAATAAACAATGTGCTAATAAACAATGTGCTAATAAACAATGTGCTAATAAACAATGTGGCAATAAACAATGTGGCAATAAACAATGAAATAATACGCTAATTCATTAGCACATTAGCACATTATTACATTGGCACATTATTTATTGTCACATTGTTTATTTTCCAAGTACTTTTCCAATCCTTCCCGGCGGAGTTTGCAGGCGGGACAATGTCCGCATCCGTCTCCAGGTATTCCATTATAACACGTCAGGGTCTCGTGGCGTACCAGGTCGAGCACTCCCAGTTCGTCTGCCAAAGCCCAGGTCTCTGCCTTGTCTATCCACATCAGTGGGGTATGGATGACGAACTGCTCGTCCATGGCAAGGTTAAGCGTGACGTTGAGCGATTTGATAAATGAATCGCGGCAATCGGGATAACCGCTGAAGTCGGTTTGCGATACACCTGTCACCAGGTGGCTGATGCCCCGTTCGCGTGCATATACGGCGGCAATGCTCAAGAAAAACAGGTTGCGCCCCGGTACGAAAGTGTTCGGGTAGTTGCCTTCGGGCTTTTCTTCGTCCATCGGAATGGAAAGGTCGGTAAGCGAGTTTTTACCCAAATGCCCGATAAACGATACGTCCATCACATCGAAATGTACTTCTGCCTTACGGGCGATTTCGCGTGCCAAGTCCACTTCCTTTACATGTTTCTGCCCGTAAAGGAAAGTCAGTGCATATACTTCCTTGAAATGTTTTTTTGCCCAAAACAAGCAAGTGGTGGAGTCTTGTCCGCCACTGAATACGACTAATGCTTTGTTTTTATCCATTGTTTTTGTTATCTTAGGTACTAGGTAACCAGGTACTAGGTGGCTAGGTTCTAGTTTTTTTAATACCAAATACTAAGACTATTTAAAACCTAGTACCTAGTTACCTAGTCACCTGGTCCCTGATTTATAGTTCGTTAATTTTAAGAATATTGTAAGATATGTTCTCGTCGTAGGTGTCCGTTCCGTCAATGTGCTTGATGTAACGTACGACACGGACGGTAACGGGGAGTACAATGATTTCGTACATCGTCTTCAGCGCTACTTGCACCAGCATCATTTTGCCCAGCTCGGAAAGCGGCATCAGTCCGCCGAATGCTAAGGGGAAGAAGATAAGCGAATCGGCACTTTCGCCATATACCGTAGAGAGGATGGCACGCGCCGAGAAATGTTTTCCTTGTGAAGACAGCTTCATACGGCTCATCACGTAGGCATTGATAAACGAGCCTGCCAGAAAAGCCAGCAAGCTTGCCGCGGCAATGCGGGGAGCCATGCCAAATACAAAATTGAATCCCGCTTCACCTTCCCAAAACGGGGCAGCGGGCAATGCTACGGCAAGCTGGCCCAAGGCAACGGTCATGAAATTCATAAGAAATCCCATCCAGATGATGAGACGAGCCTTACGGAAGCCCCACACTTCGGCTATGCAATCATTGATAATGTATGAGACGGGAAAAACAATCAGCCCGGCAGTAACCGCTATCGGTCCCAACTGCACGACTTTGGTTTCTAATAGATTTGCCGCTACGAGGCATACACAAAACACGATGCCCAAAACCATAAAAGGCACCGATACGAGATTTTCTTTTTTCATCGCTCCTGTTTTTTACGTGGTTGTCCTAGAATACACGGAAGATGTTTCGGCAAAGAAACATCCTCATCTTTTTATCGGGCGCAAAGTTACGGATAATTTGTCGGATTAGCAAGAAAACCCTATATTTGTACACTTTCTATAGGCAAGATTATGGCAAAGAACAATCTTTTGACGGAAGAACTGAACTATATCGGAGGAAGCAAGACCCCGACGCACCTGCACTTGTGTACGTATGGACCAGCCGGAGCGGAAAACCATGACGGTGACACCATAGAAGACATATTGCCTTATTTCAAGGCGGGCTCCATGCACTGGATTCAGATACATGGGCTGAAGGATACGGAAGAAATACAGAAGGTATGCCGGCATTTCGGCATTGGGTTCCTTACCGAGCAGGATATTCTCAATTCGCTTCATCTCACCAAGATTGAAGCACACGAAGACTATAATGTCGTAATCCTGAAACTGCTTTCCGCTACAGGTGAGGACGAATATCTTCCCCAGCAGCTTTGCCTGGTGCAAGGCGAAGATTACCTGCTCACTTTTACGGAAAACGATACCGATTTTTTCGATGAAATCTATACGGCGATAGAAAATGACGTGTTGAAAATCCGTACCCGCTCGTCAGACTTTCTGCTGAGCGTGATTCTGAATAGCGTGATGACCAGTTTCATGTCCATCATTTCGGATATGGAAGACAAGCTGGAAGACTTGGAAGAGCGCTTGCTCACGCCCGGTGTGATGGACCCAACAATCGGCGACCTGCACGTGTTCCGGCGTAATTATCGCCTGATAAAGAAATGCATCTTCCCGCTGAAGGAACAAATCGCCAAACTTCTTCATCCTGAAGATACCCGGTTGCTGCATAAGGCGAGCCGCCCGTTCTTCAACGATGTAAACGACCACCTGCAATTTGTCCTGCAAACATTGGAAGGATGCCGTGACCTGCTCGGTGCGCTGGTCGATATGATTCTTTCCAGCAACGACCGGCACATGAACAACATCATGCGCCAGCTCACCGTGGTGTCTACCATCTTTATTCCGCTGACTTTTCTCGCCGGCATCTGGGGGATGAACTTCCGCGTCATGCCCGAACTGGACTGGAAATACGGATACCTCTATGCTTGGGGACTGATGTTGCTCATCGCCATTGGTGTATGCGTGTACTTTAAGCGGAAGAAATGGTATTAAAAGCCGGAGAGATTGCGATTTGCCTCAACGGCACTTTTTATATAAAAATGGGAACGAAAGAAAAATGAGAAAAAAAGAACTTTACGACCGGGTAATCGCTTATTTCGAGCAGGCGATGCCCGTGGCAGAAACCGAATTGCATTACGAAGACCCTTTCCAGTTGCTTGTAGCCGTTATCTTAAGCGCACAATGCACCGACAAGCGGGTCAATATGATTACTCCGGCATTGTTCCGTGATTTTCCTACGGCAGAAGCTATGGCAGCCACCACTCCCGATGTGGTTTACGAATACATCCGGAGCGTGAGCTATCCCAACAACAAGGCGAAGCATCTGGTAGGAATGGCACAGATGCTGGTGCGTGATTATGGAGGGCAGGTGCCCGATACGCTGGAAGAACTGGTGAAGCTTCCCGGAGTAGGACGGAAGACAGCGAATGTCATCCAAAGCGTGGTGTTCCATAAAGCCGCCATGGCAGTCGATACCCACGTGTTCCGTGTGAGCCACCGCATCGGGCTGGTGCCCGGCACCTGCACTACTCCGCTTGCTACCGAAAAGCATCTTACCCGTTATATTCCTGAAGCCTTGATACCCAAGGCACACCATTGGCTTATCCTGCACGGACGGTACGTGTGTACGGCACGCAATCCGAAATGCGACAAATGCGGATTGAACGGCATCTGCCAGGCATCGCTGAAAGCAAAGATTTGATTGAAATATTCACCACAGAAGCTTTTGGACATGGATTTGTGCATTTCCTGCATGTTACACACCTTCTACATTTGATGGCATATACAAGAGTAAGACGGTAAGGAACATTTATTTTTGCATACAGCTCGTATCTTTGTTTCAGCAGGCATACTTTTACGTTCTTGATATCAAAACCGTACGGTTTTGAATTGGAAACCGTACGTTCTCGATATGGAAACCGTACGGTTTTCATAT
>ERZ779645.731-NODE-731-length-17867-cov-7.671233_pt1 | contig 17867 bp, 12 predicted proteins | sample MGYA00511103_ERZ779645 | MGnify/ENA primary metagenome ERZ779645 (study PRJEB29588, sample SAMEA2158521) | human gut metagenome | biome: human gut; feature: human-associated habitat; material: faeces | place: Denmark | collected 2008/2010 ...
AAAATTACGTAAAGGCCATGACAACAGCACGTGACACCCATAATCAGATTGAATATGCCAAGGAGATCAGCCTTGAAGAAGGACTCGCGAAAGGACGTGCGGAAGGACGCGAGGAACGTAATCTGGAGGTAGCGATTAACTTTCTTCAGTTGGGAACGCCATGTGAGATCGTGGCGAAGGCGACCGGCTTGTCCATGGAGGAGGTGGCTAAATTAGGTGGCTAAATTAGAAGAAGTGGAATAATTGGTATTTCACGCAAACCGACATTCCTCTCTAGCCATGTAAGCGTCTCCTCTAATCCGAACAACCTGACTTCGGGTTGTAAGGTAAAAACGTTGATTACTAATAAGTTAGTGAATATAGCGAAAGTCAGGTTACCCGAAAAAGTGGGTAACCTGGCTTTCGGCTGTTAGTGTATGTTCCTGATATTCAGTACTATGCCTGGGAAACCGACATGCAGGTTGTTCGAGAACGCCCCAGTGTCATGGCAGACAAGTAAGATATGTATAGGACTGTAAAATTTCATTACAGATTTGTAAAGTTTCTTTACAGGGAGATGAATGGCATCTGGGTGTAATTTACTGATTGATAATTGGTTGCCTGATGTGGCACGTGGCGTGCTCGTTTATGTCTAAACGATGATGTGTGTTTCATGTGCCATAAGCAATGAATACTTCAGCGTAAACGACAATGCAGAGCTGTTTGCAAACTGCAATGAGTACGAATCAAGGAAAACAGCAACGAATTATGAAGCCGATAATACCAATTATAGTCTTGACGTTGATTTCTGCAGCGACCACTGCCTCCGGGCAGATCCTCGCACAGGGAATTACCACCCAAGGCAGCACTGCCAGTAAGGACACTGCCACGCGGACGACCCCGCTCACGGAAAACACGCAAAGCCGCACTACCAGCGCGGACAGCCCCGCCCAGCAAGCACAAGCCAAGGCATTGACCCTGCGCGAATGCATGGAGTATGCGGTAAGCAACTCCACTCAGGTGCGAATCCAGCAGTCCAAGAACGATGACGCCAGACTCGACAGACGTGATGCGATATTGGCAGCATTTACGCCTTCAGCGGACGGGAACTCCTACGGCTACTACAGATGGGGCCGTTCCATCGACCCTGAGACCAATACGTATCTCACCACGACGTCCTTCAACCAGGGCTTTTCCGTGTCGGCGGGCTTCACCATATTCAACGGATTCTCCGCCATCAATAACCTGAAAATCGCCCGCACATCCATGTCAATGGGCATTTCCAAGGAACAGCAGGAACGTGACAATGTCTGCCTCGCCACCATCGAGGCCTATTTCAATGTCATTTACTACACCAAATTGGCCGAAATCCTTACAGAACAGGTGGAAAACGCCAGAAACGCTGTGAAACTGGCTGAGCGTCAGGAAGAACTCGGCTCGAAGGGCTATGCCGACGTGGTCCAGATGAAAGCCGACCTCGCCGACAGAGAATACGAACTCACCACCGCGACAAACAATCGGGACAATGCCATGATTACACTTGAAGATGTAATGTATTGGCCAGTAGATGAGAAACTTACGATAGATCCGGAGCTCTCGTCGATTCAGACCGGCGCGAACAGTCCTGCCGCTGATGACATCATAGCAAATGCAGTCAGGTCAATGCCTTCCGTACTGATCGCCAAGGGGTCGATGGACAATGCCCTCCGCAGTCTGAATACCGCGAAATGGCAATTCCTTCCGACACTCGGACTTTACGGCGGGTGGTCCACCAGTTACTACACCTACCCGGGGCAGACCGGCTACAAAGCAACTCCTTATTGGGATCAGTTCAAGAACAACGGAGGCGAATATGTGCAGTTGTCATTGAACATACCTATATACGACAGACTTCAGAAGCACACGGCATTGACCAAAAAACGCAACGCATATCAGCGGGCAAGCCTCGAGTATGACAAGTCCCTCCGCGATGTCGAATCTGAAGTCCGCAGGGCAATTCAGGACAGGGACGGGGCGGAGTCGGCTCTGCTTCAGGCAGAAAGACGCGCCGACGTGTATGACGAGGCATTCAAACTCAACGCCCGCAAATTCGAACAGGGACTCATATCCTCGATAGAATACAATACCGCTTCGTCCAACTACTTGAAGGCCAAGGCGGAACGGCTCAATGCCGAGCTGCAGTACCAGCTCAAGCGCAGGGTCGTCGAGTACTATAACGGAGTATCATATATAGATCAATAAACAACATCCATCATGGACAAGATAATAGAAAAGAAAACAGGACTGGCTGCGGCATTCACGAAGAAGGCCATTAAGTATTGGGCTGGAGCAGCATTGGCAATAGTCCTTGTCATATTGATTATCACTGGGAACGGCTCTGCGGTGCGCGTTGACGGCAGTTCCCTCATCACAGGAACCGCCAAGAAAGGCGAGTTCAATGACTATATCCGCGTCAGCGGCCAGGTCCAGCCGATGACCACCGTCCAGATCAGCCCGACCGAGGGCGGCAACGTCCAGAGAATCGTCGCAGAGGAGGGGAGTAAGGTCAATGCAGGTGATGTCATTGTCGAACTGTCCAATGAAAGTCTTGACATGCAGATACTCAACTCCGAAGCCGAACTCGCCGAGAAGGAGAACATCCTGCGCAACACATTGATTTCCATGGAACAGCAGAAACTTTCCGTACGGCAGGACAAGCTCACGCTTCAGATAGAAGTGCGTAGGGCAAGGCGGGCATATGAACAGAACAAGACGCTGTACGAGGAAAAACTCATAGCCAGGGAAGACTATCTGAAGGCATCAGAAGACTACGAACTGGCGAAAGACAAGCTGGAACTCGTCATTGACAGGGAAAAACAGGACAGCCTTTACCGCAGCACGCAGATTTCGCAGATGCACGAAAGTCTGGAGAACATGCGGATCAATATGAGCATGATACGCCGCCGTAAGGAAAATCTGTCAGTAAAAGCCCCTATCAGCGGAGAACTCGGACTTCTCGATGTGGAACTGGGGCAGTCAGTGGCAGCGGGATCGAAAATCGGCCAGATAAATAATCTGGAATCGTATAAGATTGAAGCTCAGATAGATGAACATTACATTGACAGAATCGTGCCCGGTCTTGAGGCAACTTTCGAGAGACAGAACGAGAAGTACTCGGCAGCCATCCGCAAGGTCTATCCTGAGGTGCGTGACGGCAAGTTCAAGGCGGATTTCCGCTTTGTGGGACAGCAGCCGGAGAATATCCGTGCGGGCCAGACATACTATATGAACGTCCAGCTCGGACAGCCGGCCGAAGCCGTGATAATTCCTCGCGGCTCATTCTATCAGGCAACCGGCGGCAAGTGGGTGTATGTGGTCAATGCAGAGGGAACGAAAGCAACGAAACGCAGTGTCCGCATTGGCCGGCAGAACCCTCAGTACTACGAAGTTACAGAAGGGCTGGAGCCTGGCGAGAAGATCATCATATCCTCTTACGACAGCTTCGGCGACAAAGATGAACTGATTATCAAATAGCTATGAGCACATATCTGAAATTTCTCTCGAAAAATAAACTCTATGCCGTAATCGAGGCATTGGGCCTGTCAGTAGCATTGGGTTTCGTCATATTGCTGGCCTCTTATGCCAGGACAGAGTTCAGCGTAGGCGCAAGGCAGCCGCTTTCCCGGCAGCTGTATGCTGTCGGCATGGGGGAGTTCGTCGGAATGACGTACGGGACTGCAGAGGAGTTCTTCCCGTCGGTGCCCGAGATAACATCCTGGACCAGAGTCGGGGCGTATGGCGATGCCGATGTCATTGTCAATGAGGACTATTATGCCGCCGAGGCGGTCTGTGTTGATACGAATTTCCTGCAGCTGTTTGACTACACGATCTCGGGCTGTGACAGGAACTGCATACTTGCGGGACTGAATGATGTAATCCTTTCCGAAAAGTTCGCGCATAAGGCATTCGGCAACTCTGACCCTGTGGGGCGCACCATTGAAGTAGGAAAAAACAGGTTCACGGTAACCGGCGTGATTCAGGATTTCGGGCCTTATGATGAACTGCAGTATTATGACATCTTCCTGAGCATCAGGCAGCTGGATGGCATGGTCCAGAGAATGGACAATTTCGGTATGGTCAATACTTTCGTGACGCTGCAGGATGGTGCTTCGCCTGACGCTGTGGCTGAAAAGCTGCTGGACAAGTATGTGGATTATTGGAAGGATTTCTACACACGCGACGGTTCTGGCGGGAATTTCCTGTGGGGCTCCACGTTGACAAGGCTTGACCGGCTCTATTTCAGCAAGATAGACGTATACAACCCGTTGCGTCATGGTGACAGGAAGATCGTTGAGGTGCTTCTGGCGGTAGCATTGATACTGTTGATATCAGCCATTTTCAACTACATAAACCTTACTGTGGCGCAGACGGGAAAACGGGCAAAGGAGATGGCGACGAGACGTCTTCTCGGCGAGTCTTCAGGCAGCATTGTCCGCAGATACCTTATGGAATCGTTCATGTTCACATTTGTTTGCATGCTGTTCGGCGTGCTGGTCGCCCTGCTGTTCAAGGGCTGGATAGAGAATCTTCTCAATACCGCTATAGTTCTTGTTCCGGATGCGGCTACCATTGCGGCCGGCGTCATTGTGCTCGTGCTGGTTTCGGTTCTCTCCGGGCTCCTTCCTGCATTTATGGTGTCGAGATTCAAGCCTATAGCTGTCGTGAAGGGCGATTTCAGGTTCCGCAGCAAGATGGTGTTCAGCAAGGTCTTTATCGTCTGCCAGAACATCATAAGCATGGTTCTTGTCGCGGTTGCATTGACAATGACTCTCCAGATGCGCCATCTGGTATCTTTGCCGGTAGGGTACAATACAGATTTGCTGTCGGTTTCCTCATGGGCGCTCGGCTATAACAATATGGCTGCCCAGGAGGCTCTGCATCAGAGACTTCAGGCTCTTCCGCAGGTGGAGACGGCGGTTATGGCGGTGCAGCTTCCGTTATCATGTGGAAGCAATGGCGTACATATCGAGGGTGAGGAAATGTCGTGGCTTCAGCTGCCTGCTTTTGACAGTACGGCATTCAGGCTGCTTGGGTTCAATGTGATAGAACAGTATTCCGATCCTATTGAAGGGACATGCTGGTTTACGGAGGAGGCGCAGCGGCGTTATGGGATTACTGCCGAAAACAGGACTGTCGGGACCAATAAAGACGGCGAGCCGCAGTATGAGTGCTGCGGTATAATAGCGGATTTCCGTGCGCGTGATCCGCTTTATAAACCAATGCCTGACAGTCATCGGGCTGTGCAGAACCGTTCCGATGTGTGCATGAATCATCTGCTGAAGGTGCGTGGCGACAGGGCGGAGGCGTTGAATGCTGTCCGCGAGGCATGGCGTGATGTGGCGAAGGAGTATATCGGTGTGCCGCGCGAAACGGACATATATTATATAGATGACTTCCTGGCGGATTCATTGACAGGGACGCGGAACACTATGAAGCTGGTGATGACGTTCATGGTGCTTGCCATATTGATTTCTGCGCTCGGCCTGTTCGCGATGTCCGTCTACTACACTGAGCAGCAGGCGCGTCAGATCGCCCTCCGGAAGATTTTCGGCTCCGGTGTCAAGTCTGCGGCCTGGAAGCTCTCGAAGTCGTTCATGCTGATGACAGCCGTCGCCGTCGTGATCGCGATTCCGGTATGTGTCTGGTCAATGCGTTACTACCTGGCAGATTTTTACAATGCCATAGCCTTCCCGTGGTGGATAATCCTCGTCGCGGCAGCATTGACCTTCCTCATCTCCTTCGTTTCGATAATTTCCCGGACCTGGAGTTCCGCCGCCGAAAACCCGGTCGAAGTCCTGAAACAGGACCAGTAAGACTACATGACGATAGTGAAAACCGTGGCTTCCGGGGTGGAGGAGGAGAGCTTGATGGTGCCGCCGTTCAGACGGACAATCTGGCGGCAGAGGCTCAGACCGACACCTGTGCCTGACGAACCTTTGGTGGTGTAGAACGGAACGAACAGCTGCTCCTGGCCAGAGGCGCTGATAGGCTCCCCGTCATTGGCAATGTCGATGACAGTCTGCTCCCGTTTGTCGATAGAAGCGGTTATGCTTACGTTCCCGGCACCTGCCTGTACAGCGTTCTTTATCAGGTTGTTGAGCACTTGCGACATCTGTCCGTAGTCGGCATAGAGAATCACGTCGCTTGAAAGCTCGCGATATAGGACATTGACAGAAGGCCAGTTGGCTTTGGCGATGTTGACAGAATCATTGACCAGGTCCTTCAGATAGAAAGCCTTGCGCACCGGCGCGGAAATATGCGTCAGAGAACGGTAGGACTGCACGAAACTTATCAGGCCCTCGGACGAAGACGCGATGGTCCCGAGTGCGGAACGGATGTCCTCAGCACTGTAGCTGTCCAGATTCTGGGACAATGCCGAACTGAGTGATGCGACAGGCGTGACCGTATTCATGATTTCATGTGTGAGGACGCGGATGAGTCTGGTCCACGACTCGGACTCGTTGTTTTCCATCTCACGGGTAATGTCATTGAAAGTGACGATGCTGACCTCTTTGCCGTGAAGCCTTGCTGTACAGGCACTTATGGAAAACTGTACCGTGCCCCGCTCCGAAATGAAAGATGCCCTCGACTCCATTTCAGAAGCCTCGCGGAAAGCATTGGCCAGGTCCGGAGAAATCCGCCCGATCTGCCGCAGCGACGAAATCTCCGCCATCCCCAAAAACCCTTTCGCCACAGTATTCGAGTAGTCGATTTTTTCTCCGTCAATGACGATGACGCCGCTCTGGACGTGGTCCAGCATTGTCCCGAAATACCGCTCACGCTCACGGATATCGGCCTTTTCAGCCTCGAAAATGGACCGGAGACGGTTCAATGACTTGTTCAGCCGCCGGTTCCGCCATCGGCTCTCAGAATACCGGAACGCCGTCTCGCCACTGTCCAGCGCATCTGACATGAAGTCGATTTTGCCGATGATCTTCCGTCTTGTCGCCGCTCTCGTCACAATATAGGTCAATGCAGCAATCACGACACCGCCAAGCGCAATCCATAACGTGCCGATATTTGTTTCCGCGCCCATCATATTCCGTATTTCTTGAGCTTTGCGTAAAGCGTAGGGCGACTGATATCCAAGGACTTGGCTACCATTGATATGTTACCGTCATATCGGGCCATTGCTGCACGGATAGTCTTCTCCTCCATATTTTCCATCGTGTCCCCGGCATTGATCTCAGTCATTCCTGACGCTTTGGAGATGTCCAGCCCGAATCCGTCTATGGCCTTTCCGTCTGAGAGAATGACAGCCTTTTCGATGCAGTTGCGCAGTTCGCGGATGTTGCCCGGCCAGGCGTAAGTCTCCAGTTCGGCTTTCGCCATCGGGGTCAATGTCTCTGCATCCCTGCCGTATTTTTCGGAAAACTCTGTCAGGAACTGCATTGCAAGCGGGATGATTACGTCTTTTCTGTTTCTCAAAGGCGGAAGTTCCACGCTTATGGTATTCAGCCTGTAATACAAGTCCTCACGGAAAAGTCCGTCACGTATCATGGACGGAATGTCTGCATTGGTTGCGCATATCAGCCTGATATCCACAGGGATAGCTTTCGTGTCACCGACTCTCGTGATGCATCTGTTCTGGATGGCACGCAGAAGTTTGGCCTGGGACTGCATCGGGATATTGGCGATTTCATCCAGGAAGAGTGTCCCTCCGTCAGCCTGCTCGAACTTGCCGGCATGGTCGGATTTCGCATCCGTGAACGCTCCCTTCACGTGGCCGAAAAGTTCACTTTCGAAAAGAGTTTCCGTGATGGCGCCGGCGTCCACGCAGACCATTGGCTTGTCCGCCCGTCCGGAAAGTCTGTGGATTTCGTGCGCGAGGACATCCTTGCCGGTGCCGTTTTCGCCGGTAATGAGCACTGTGGCATCTGTCGGGGCGATACGTTCCACGTCATGCCTGAGCTGCTGCATCCCTGAACTCCAGAGCATCTGCGGCCCCTCATTGACAGAGACGCCTTTTTTAGGCTTGGATTTCCTGTCCCGAATTCCTGTCAATGTCTCGAGCAGCCTGGCGTTGTCCCACGGCTTGACGACAAAATCTGCCGCACCCCGTTTCATTCCTTCCACTGCCAATGATATGTCTGCGTAGGCGGTAAACAGCACCACGGGCATCTCAGGCCATCTTTTCTTGATTTCAGACAGCCAGAACAGCCCCTCGTTTCCGGAATTGATATCCGCCTTGAAATTCATGTCCAACAGAATCAGGTCAGGCATCATCTGTTCTATGGTGCTTGTCAGCGTGGTCGGGGACGAAAGTGTCAGAACCTGCGTAAAACAGCCTCCAAGCAGGATTTTCAAGGCATCCCGTATGCCCTTGTTGTCATCTACGACAAGTATCTTTCCACTTTTCATTGTCAATGTCTTTTATCGTCAAGGCTTCTCTCCGGAAGCCGATTACAAAAATACATTTTTTTGCGAACAATCAGCGCAATCATAAAAAGCTGCGCCATCCTTTCGCAAGTGTGACGCAGCTGACAGCCCTGTAGGTCTTTACATCTATTATGTATTATATATACTTTATGTTAATGTTAAACTAATCGTTCTTAATCGAATCTACAGGGTTGGAAGTGGCGGCATCCAGGCTGCGGAGCGTAACGATCAGCATTGTGACAGCCATCACGATAAGCAGGGACAATGCGAATACCCACCAATGGACCGGTGTATGATATGCAAAGCCCGCGAAATATCTGCTGATGACCCACCAGCTGAGCGGCGCAGCAATTACGAAGCTGGCCAGCACAATGCGTATATACTTGGCATTGAACATCTTGAGAATATCGCCTACGCTTCCTCCCATCACTCTCCTGACAGCAATTTCACGACTTCTGTGCTGGGTATCGAAAAGCACCAGGCCGAAGACTCCCATCAGGGAAATTATGATTGCCACCAGCGTAAATATGCTGATAAGTGTGGACAATCTGCTTTCCTGTCTGTACTGGGCCCCGAGCTCCTTGTCGAAGAAATCCAGACTATACAGCTCGTCATCAGCATAAGGCACCATCTCTTTCACGGTCGCAAGCACGAACTTGATGACTGACTGGACATCAGCGCCAGGTGCAGTCCTTATATAGACCTGATGGAGTCCGTCACGCCATCTGTGTTTACCGAACACATAGAAGGCAAAATCGTCGCGGCCATATTGCAAAGGCTTGAAATTAAAGTCCTTGCAGATGCCGGCAGTCACTGTCCCGTCCACGTGTCCGGGCGCGGGAGTAATGAAGTCCACGTCAAAGTCTTTCTTCGCCTGCTCGTTGAAGATCATCACTCCGCCTTCAGACACCTCATCCGATTTCATGAAATCCCTGCCGTCCACGATATCTATCCCCATGAATTTCAGGAAATTGTACGCCACAGGGTAACATTGGAAATAAATAGTCTTTCCCTTATAGTCACGTCCCCAGCCCATTCTTGAAGTGCTGACAATACTTCCGTCGGCCCACGTAATGTCCTGAATCTGAGGATTGCTGCGCAGCTTGTCCTCGAAAGCCTCGTTCTGCGAACCGTACCAGCAGACATCATAAGGAATGTAACCGCTGAGGAGGCAGGACTTGTTGAAGCCCATGTCGTAGTTCATCATGTAGATATGCTGCATCTTGATGAACATGGCGCAGATAATCAACGACATTGATATGACGAACTGGAAGCCGATGAGCGCCGTGCGGAGCCTGCGTCCCGAAACTGACCCGCTGAAGGAGCCTTTCAGCACCAATGCCGGCTGGAACGACGTGATGTAGAATGCCGGATAGATGCTTCCGAGGACCGCCGTAAGAACAGCAGCGCCGACCGTCATCGCCAGTACAGGAACATTGTCCCCGAAAACAGCCGAAGAGGTAAGAATACCTGCGACACTGGTGCGAAGAAGCAGGATGACGATGATCGCGGCCAATGCCAATGCTATGGCGACAAGACCTACCGATTCGAATATGAAGTTGAATATCAATGATGTACGCGATACACCAAAAATCTTGTAGGTATTCACGGACCTCAATCTTGCAGGGACAAGCGCAAAGAAGAAATTGATGAAATTTATCAATGCGATGAGGATGATGAGCACAGCCACTGCGAGCAATGTCATGTCCGTGGTGAGATTTCCGGTGCGTCCCGGCTTGCCGTCAAGTTCTTTCGTATAAAAGAGTTCAGACAGTGGTATCAGCTTGATGTTGAATTTATTATTGATTTCATCAATGTCTTCATCAGTGAGTGTCTCTCCCGCACCATCATACAGTTTCTTGAAGTAATCGAGAAGTATAGACTTCGATTCCTTCTCAAATTCTTCCTTTTGGGAAGCATTTTGGAGTTTCACGCAATAATCGAAAGACCACTCACTGCGATTGTCGATATAGTTGTCTTTCATGTCGTAAACGGCATTGACCGTACTCAGGTCGCTGTTCTTAGGGAAGTCCTTGTATATGAGAACTATCTCTCTCGCCCCTTTTTCACCCTGAGGGTCACTCCATGAGATGCTGTCTCCGATTTTAAGTTCATATTTCTTGGCAGAAGACTCTGATATGGCGATGGTTGCAGGCTTGGAAAGTTCATCAAGTGAGCCTTCTGCCGCCTCGAAATTCAAGGCTCTCAGTCCGCCCGCGGAATACTGCATGAGATCCAGATGCATCTTGACCGGGGCATCATTCCGCCTCGTGTAGCAGACGTCATCAGAAACATACATGCTGAACACCCCTCCTCCTTCAGACATGGAAGAGCCTGAGACTAGTGCTTCTCCCAACGGTCTGTTTATGAAGATACTGAACTTTCCCTCATTATATTGCGAAGTGACGGACATTACGAATGTCCGGTCCGCATCCTTAAGCGACTTGTTGTAGCCAAGGTTGAAGCAGACCTGCGTCATTATCACGTAGAAGGCAGCGAATGCCACTGCCATCCCTATGATGTTCAGCAGGCTGGACACCTTGTACCGCTTGAGGGTATTCAGGAAATTATTGAAAATATATCTCATTACAATTCATTCTTGACATCACTTACTATATGGCCGTCGAACAGGTCGATGGTGCGTTGTGCCATAGCCGCATCCTTCTGTGAGTGGGTAACCATCACGATGGTCGTGCCCTCCCTGTTCAGTTCGCAGAGCAGGTCCATGACTTCCTTGCCGTTCTTGGAGTCGAGGTTTCCGGTAGGCTCATCGGCAAGAATCAGTTTAGGGGTTGCGACTACCGCACGTGCAATCGCAACACGCTGCTGCTGACCGCCTGAGAGCTGCTGAGGGAAATGCTTTGCCCTGTGGCTGATGTTCATGCGCGCCATCACCGCCTCCACTTTCTCCTTGCGCTCAGCCGCGCTGAAATCCATATATCTGAGTGGAAGTTCAATGTTTTCGAACACATTGAGTTCATCGATCAGGTTAAAGCTCTGGAAGACGAAGCCGATGTTTCCCTTGCGGAACTTGGTACGGTCCTTTTCCTTCAGCTGCGCAACTTCCTGTCCCAGAAGCTGGTAACTGCCGGAAGTCGGGTTGTCCAGAAGGCCGAGGATATTCAGGAGCGTGGATTTTCCGCATCCTGAAGGGCCCATGATGGAGACGAATTCTCCGTCCTTGATTTCGAATGATACATTGTCGAGCGCAACTGTCTCGATTTCCTCAGTCCTGAAGACTTTGCAAATGTTTGTAATCTTGATCATGATATATGTATTTTTTTATTTGTTCTGATATGCTACGTTTTATTCTGTCTTAATGCTGTCAGCAGGATTTGTTCCCGCTGTGCGTATTACGTAAATGTCTGATATGATGGCAACTATAGCCAGCGCTGCGACTATTGAGCCTACGAAAATCCACCAAGGGAGTCCCGCCTGAAGGCTGAAGTTCTGTTCCCAACGTCCTGCGACGATATAGGCCAGAACCGCTCCGACTGCCACGGACGGCAGGGCAACTGCCATGACATCGCGCAGAAACATTGACCTTATCTGGGAGAACTGGGCGCCGTTTACGCGACGGACCGCGATTTCCTTGCTGCGGCGACGGACTTCGTCAATCGTGTAGCCGATGAGGCCGATCAGCGCGATAAAGAGCGTCACAATGCCTCCTGCGAGGATGGAGTTTCTCGTATTGAGGGTATCCACGAAATTCGAAGCGGCGAGTTCATTGCACGGATATATTCTATACCACTGTCCGTCCAGAATTTTTCCCGTAAGTTCATCGGTTTTCTTAAGCTCTTCCGGGGACATCTTATTGTATTTCACGAATATGTAATGGAACATTCCCGCATATTTCTCTGAGTCACAATAGAATATACCCATCGGGCGCCCACCGAAATCGGCTTCTGCCACAGAAAAACCACCGGTATGGAGATCATCGATGATACCGCATATCCTGACTGGAGCACTTTCATGTGAGGTAACCATCACTTCTCGTCCGAGGACATCGTCCCAGCCGGCAGTGTTCTTCATCATTTTCACGAAGTTCCTGTCCACAATCATTTCCGCATCGCTGTTGAGAGTCGGATTGAAATTGCTTCCTTCCTGAATCTTGATGCCGAAGACATTGAAATAATGTTCATCCACATAATATGCGTCACGTATGTTGAACAGCTGACGGTCTTCGCCAGGCACACTGACATTGTCACCGCTATAGCCTGTGAAAGGATTCTGATATGCAAAACTTGCATCTTCCACTCCGGAAAGGGAACGGACCTCGCTCATCAGCGTATTCTTCTGGGACTGAGTCGCTTCAGGCATGGATATCATCGCCACGTCATCATATTTGAACCCACGGTCAGCGTTCGTCATCTTGTCATATTGCAAGTTGATCACGCTCATGACCACGGTCAGAAAAACGACTGCCGCAAATTCCACCGCGAGGAGTCCGAGCTTCCACATGCGCTTGCCGGAGCGATAATTTCTGAATGCCGCAGCCACCGGAATCCGGTTGAAGAAGAATGCGGGAAGGAGACTGTTCAATGCCAGGAGCACGACTATTATTGTCAATGCCAATGCGAGCGGCCGTCCGGTGAAGAGCGCAATGACATTGACACCGAGGATGGTCTCTATCATTGACCTGAACGCGAAGATGAGGATTGCGGCGACGGCGGCTGCGATTGCGGTGTGCACGAGCGCCTCTGCGAACATCATCCCGAAGATGTCTTTTGCGCTGCTGCCCAGGCATTTGCGGAGTGCCATTTCGCGTGCACGGATTGCGGCGGACGAAAGCACGATCAGGAGGTAATTCAGCATTGACGTGAGCAGAAGCGCGAACGCTACGAAGGCCAGCACAAGTGTCATATTCCGCTGAGTTTCATCCTCTTCATGGAATTTCACGAATGGCTTTATCGGAAATTTCATTTCATATCCGGCTGCCCGCAACTCGTCCATCGGCATGTGCTTGTCCATGAAGCCGGGGAGTCCGTTTTCGATTTCGCTCGGGGCAATGCCTTTCTTAAGTTTTATGAATCCCTTATAGCGGTCGTTGCCCACCATGTTCTCTGAGCCGTCGTATATGAAATGCCCGATGCTCGGCATGGAGACTATCATGTCCAGCCTGTAGGATGAGTTCAGCGGGAATTCTTCATAGACGCCGCCGACCGTGAGTTCGTATTTCCGGGTATCTCCGGCAATCGTGAATTTCTGTCCGAGAACGGCTGCCGCTGCCGCCTTCTCGTCCATTTTCTTGCCCGAGGTCAATGCTGCTGCCATCTTGGTCGCCAACTTGGATGAGATCACCACATCTGATTCAATGCCAAGGGGTTCGATAAGGTTGCCTGCAAGACACTTCCGGTCAAAGACTTTGAAAAATGACGTATCGCCAAGACATGTCAGCCCGACATCCACGCGTTTGTCCGATTCTGACATTACCATGGAGGCGGTCTCGAATATATACGTGAATCTGGTGGCCTCCTCTATCTGCGGGAAGTATTCCTTCATTTTCGGGACGACTCCTCCCGCGACTTGAGGATATACCTTGTAACTGCCGTTGAGTTCTATGGCTTCGTTCAGATAATATATCCTGTCGGCATCCTTGTAGAAGTCGTCGAATGTCTTTTCGAAGCAGACCTTGGATGCCAGCACGAGACCTACTGCAAGGCCGACTCCCAATGTCATGACTTTCAGGACGTTCCTGCGTCCTTTCATCGGCAATGTCCTGACTGCCGCGTGTATGTAATTGAAAATGTTCATCTGTTCTGTCCCGGAGATTCCATCAATGCCAATCGGCCGATCCCATCGGCATTGACATATCTTTCATCCGGTCAGATCCTCAAGTTGCCACTCCCGTGCCAGCGTCTGTAACTTCTTATTTTTCTGAACGTTATCCGCAGCTCCCCTTCCATGCGCTGTAAAAAAACTTTACATTTCTGTAAATTTACTTTACATCCTTAGTTCAATTTGGATAAAATCCAGCTGCGGAAAAACGGATCTTCAAGTTCGTATTTGTCTGTACGTATGACGTAGCCTCTTTTCGTCAGGCGCTGTATTGAACTGGCAAATGTGCTCGAAGGTATCTTTTGCTTCAAGTCACTGATGGTGTCAAGACAGATGGATTGAAGCGTTTTCCTGTCTGTGATATTGAAGTTCAGCCAAAGGCGCTCATAATCATAATCATGAGTCGTGACAATCTTCTCTATCGCATGAGAAACAATGTCTTGTCCATCAGACTCATACATTGCGATTTCCCAAACTTCAGATGAAAGCTGTTGGGTGTAGTAAGGATGACATCCGGTAAATGAGAGAATCTTGTCTGCCATGGAACGGGATGATTCTCCATCTGCCGAATTGAGTCTGCCGGCAATGTATTCAAGAAAATCCGAATATGGAATTTTACTCAGATGCATGAGTTTCCCGAAATGATAAAACGGAGACTTCTTCCTTTCGAAAATGTCAGTCATCATCGATTCTTGACTGCCGAGGAATATATAATTGACATTTTCCTGAATCTGCATCATAGCCCGAAGTTCCTTGTCGATTCCGTCTCGTAATTCGATAATTTCCTGAAACTCATCAAATACGATAATGAGGCGTCCCTTGGAGGCACCGATTTTATCAATCAGTTGCATCACGTCTTCAAGAACCGTAGTGGCATTAGTAGAAACGGGAAATGACAGATCAATCGAATCAGTCAGCGGATTGGTCGAAATCGTAGGAATGATTCGGAAATGTGTCATCAAATGTTTCAACTTTTCCCCGGGAAATAGTCGGAATATTCCTTTAAGTAGAGTTGATGCCAAATTCTCTACGCCGGTAATCTGCTGCATATTGACAAACAATGCAGGTCGTCCGATTTGTTCTACGGCCTTTTTTACAAGGCTGGATTTCCCAAATCTCCTGGGGCTTATGAGGACCAGGTGGTTAGGGCTCATCATGGCATGTTCAATTTCCTCTACTTCTTTAGTTCTGTCAGTGAAATATTCGCCGGCAACAACTGTTCCATATTTGAAAGGATTATCAATATGTTTTTTCATAATATCTATTTATATATCAAATACTTATCTATACACGAAATTATTCGTTACGAAATTATTCGTAAAATTTTTACTAAGATTTTCGTAAATGTAATAATAAATCGGCGTCTTTCAAAATTATATAAAAATATCCAGGGCAACCGCATCAAATTTTAGCATTGTGCTGTTTTACAATCGGCAGAGCGAGTTTTCTAACAAGAGCGAGATTTTCGGCAGCATAACCCTTGCGAGCCCTTGATGCATCCTCTTTGAACGTAACATCCAACATCCAATGCAGGTTGTTCTCAATAGTCCAGTGTCCTCGTGCCAACATATTGTAGTTGTAGTACGCAGCTTTGGGATAGTCCTCGTCGCTTATGTAATACCTTTTCGTTACAGCCGTGCGGTTTCTGTAGTCCACTGTGGATGTTATTTCGACAATGGTCTTCAGCCCGTTCCATCTGGTTCGGATTTCCTCATCCTCGACAGCGTCTGCGGGCAGAATCCTGCATTCCCGCGTCTAGATGCGCCCATGACCGCATTCCATCTGGGATGCGTAGTCTGACGATTTGTTGAAGATAAAAGTATCCTCTACGGCTGGAGCGTTCGCCACGGGTAAATTCCGGTAATTTCTGAACTAATGAGCAACCAGACGAGCCTGCGAATACCTGCATAATGAACTGACATCCAATTGATTATGTCGTTTTAAAGCAGAGTGTAAATATGCTCATCTCCCTGTTTTTTTATGGGAGTGAGCATATTGAGAAACAGGTTTAAATCCATATAATAACTTATACCTCAATAAGCTACAAGAGCTTTTACCGTATTGGCGATATGCTCATTGGTTCGATAAAACCATTGCACCTTACCTGAAAAGTTTTTTGTTTGCGCGTAGGAACGAAAAATCATTCTCTCGTACCGAAATTTCATTTCAATCAACACATGAAAGCCGCAAAAGCCAGTCAGCGGCAAGAGCCCACTTATCTCAATCCCCCTAACCCCCTTTTCAAGGGGGCACATCAGGCCTTCGTGCGCACCAGAGCGCATGGCCACCGCTTCGCTGTTCTTCGGCCGGCATCTGATGATGCCTTGTTGGACGACCTATTTGGTGCCGAGGAGGAGCAGGATAAGGCTTAAGAGCACAAACAGCAGGTCGAGCGCCTTGGAACGGAGATTTTTCTCGTGAAAGACGACGGCGCCGAAAACGAAGGAAACGAGGACGCTGCTGCGCCTTATCATTGACACGACTGAAATCATCGCTCCTGGCAGTGTCAATGCATACAGGTATGCGAGATCAGCAGCGGTCAATGCAATGGAAATGAACGGGATAGTCCAGCTCCACACGAACGGGACATAATCAGGCTTTTTGCCGTCAGTGGCTTCTCTCAATGCATGTTTGCGTTCAGGCAGCCATACGAAAATCATTATGATGCCCATTATGATGGCCTGATACAAGTTGTACCATCCCTGCACGAAAAGCCGGTCGAGGCCAGCGCCCGAAGATGCCATAAGGTATTTGTCATAAAGTCCGCTGCATGCTCCGAGCACGGCAGATGCGATGAGCAGGAGGACCCATACATTGGATTTGAAGTCAATGCCTTCTTTCTTTCCGCTTCTGCTGAGAAGCCAGAAGGAGAAAATCGCCGTACATACACCTGCCCACTGCAGCAGGTTGAGCCTTTCCCCGAATATAAGCATTGCACCGACAAGTGTCATTACCGGTCTGGTGGCGTTGACAGGTCCGACTATGGTAAGAGGCAGTTTCTTTATGGCGAAATAGCCGCAAATCCAGGATGACAATACGACGAATGCCTTGATGATGACCAGTTTATGCTCGTGCCATCCTCCGTTTGGAATATATAGACTGCTCTCCGGCGGGATTGTTCCGGTCATTGAGCCGATAATGGACGGCAGGAAAAACAATGTGCAGATTACGGTGTTGATAAGCAGCACCGGTATCACGGCATTTCCCTGCAGGGATTTCTTCTTGAAAACGTCATATAGCCCGAGCAATGCTGCTGAGACCAATGCATATGCAACCCACATTTCTGTATCTCCTTTCTATTTTTCCTCTGCGTTTTTCACGTTACGTGATTGATGAGCCCGCAAAAATAGCAAAATTGTTTCTATTTCCGTTTTTGTTGTTTGTTTCCTGCACGCAGGACGTTAGCGATGCCTGGCGGCGGCAAGAGCCCACTCTGCTCAGGGTGCTTCGCAATTCGCCGTGTGCTATGCCGCCGCCAGGCCAACAGATTGCCACCTGACTTCTGCGGAGATGAACACCCATTTATTGTCGGAAATTTATAACCACAATCCTGATAATGCCTTGACTGAATTTAAGAATTGTAAATAAAAGATTTAAGAATCGTAAAAATTTTCATTGGCAGCGTCTTTTTACACGTTTTTCGGAAAAATTTTGCATACTATTGTAGCCTTGATTGACACGAGAAACCGATA
>ERZ779645.747-NODE-747-length-17637-cov-1.838756_pt1 | contig 17637 bp, 16 predicted proteins | sample MGYA00511103_ERZ779645 | MGnify/ENA primary metagenome ERZ779645 (study PRJEB29588, sample SAMEA2158521) | human gut metagenome | biome: human gut; feature: human-associated habitat; material: faeces | place: Denmark | collected 2008/2010 ...
TGATTATAAAGCAGAGCAGCCATCAGATATTAATGATGGGAGGACGAGAGTTGTTCCTAAGATAACAGATGAAATTCTTAAGGAACAGCAGGTAATTAATAAATCATCTCAACCAACACAAGAAGAATTAACTGATAGAGATATTTTACTTGATGATGATGACGATGAAGAACCAGAAGATGAAGATAAAGAGATTTTGAAAGACACCACTAAGAAACCACTGGATAAGAAGACAAAGCTTATTATAGCAGGGGTTGCTGCGGGAGTTGCATTAGTTTTAATTATAATAATTATAGTTGCTGTATCACTTAACAAGAAGAGTAAGAATAATTATAATTATTATTATCAGACAGGAATGAAACTGTACGAAGAGGGTAATTATGGTGATGCATCATCATATCTTAGCAAGGCTTCTAAAGAAAATGAGGGAAAGAAGAATCTGAACCTTAAGTATACATTGTATAGATGCTATGAAAGCTCAGGAAATGAGGATGAAGCTGTTAATGTGCTGAAGGATATACTTTCATATGATGAGAATTATGAAGATGCGGTTAAAGCTCTTGCAGATATTTATTATAAGAAAGAGGATGCAGATAATTTAACAAAGCTTATAAGAAAGTATCAGGATGGAAAATGCAGCAATGCAGTTAAGAATTATATTGTAAAAGAACCATCAGCTTCTAAAGAGCCGGGTTCGTATGATGATGATGTTGAACTTAAATTTACATGTGATTCTGGTTGTGTTGTTTATTATACAACTGATGGAAAAGAACCTGATATTAAGAGTACACTATATGATGGAACAGCAATTAAGTTAGAAACAGGCACAACTAAGATAAAAGCAGTTTCTGTTAATTCTATTGGGGTATATAGTAAAGTAGTTGAATTTGAATATGTTGTTGAATATGGTGCTCCTGTAGCACCAGATGTAACTCCTGCGTCAGGAAAATATTCAGATGGAGAGAAGATTAAGATTAATAATATCCCTGACAAATGTAAGGCATATTATACAACAGATGGTACAACTCCTACATCTTCATCAACAGAGTATACAGGTGAATTCGATATGCCAACCGGTAATACTGTAATCGCATTTGTAATAATTAACGATCATGAGCAGAGCAGTACAGTAGTTAAGAGAAATTATAATGTTGAAGTAAAGAATACATATACATACAGCCAGGCTGAAAGCCAGCTGAAAAATGTCCTTATATCAAAGAAGGTGCTTAAGTCAGACAGCAAAGCTTCAGATGGTTCAGGTGTTAATTTTGTCTATATTTCAAAGACAAAGGTCGGCAACAATGAAATGTATATTATCAGATATGATGTAATAAAGGGTGGTTCTACAACAACTGCTGGATTATATGGCGTTGATACATCAAGCGGTAAGGTGTATACTGTTACAGGTACAGAAGGCAGTTATTCTGCCAAAGAATACTAAAGGTTGATTGTGCGTAATGCACTTCATAATATTACTTTTTGAAAGGAGAATTGTAATGTATAAAATTCTTAAGGCTGAGAAGTTAGCAGAGAAGATCTTCCTTATGGATGTTGAAGCTCCTAGAGTTGCTAAACATTGTGAACCTGGCCAGTTCGTTATTGTAAAGATGGATGATTTGGGCGAAAGAATTCCACTTACTATTTGTGATTATGACAGAGAAGCAGGAACTATAACAATAGTTGTTCAGATAGTTGGAGCGTCTACTGAGAAGATGTCACATCTTAAAGCAGGAGATGCATTTGAAGATTTTGTTGGACCTCTTGGATGTCCATCAGAGCTTATCAGCAAGGATATTGAAGAACTCAAAAAGATGAATATTGTATTCATTGCCGGAGGTCTTGGAACAGCACCTGTATATCCACAGGTTAAATGGATGCATGAGCATGGTGTAGATGTTGATGTTATCGTTGGTGCTAAGAATAAGGAACTTATAATCTTAGAGGAAGAGATGAAGGCTGTTGCTGGTAATCTTTACATAACAACTGATGATGGAAGCTATGTAAGAAAAGGTATGGGTACAGATGTGCTTAAGGATCTTGTTGCAGAAGGAAAACATTATGATTTATGTGTAGCAATCGGACCTATGATTATGATGAAATTCGTCTGTCTTCTTACTAAGGAACTTGGAATTCCTACAATTGTCAGCATGAATCCGATTATGGTTGATGGAACTGGTATGTGTGGTGCATGTCGTCTTAAGGTTGGCGATGAGATTAAGTTTGCATGTGTTGACGGACCTGAATTTGACGGTCATCTTGTTGACTTTGACCAGGCTATGAAGAGAAGTGCTATGTACAGAACTGAAGAGGGAAGAGCAATGCTCAAGCTTCAGGAAGGCGATACACATCACGGCGGTTGTGGACAGTGTAATTAGAAAGGATGGGTTTCAAAATGGACGTAATGAAGAAAGTGCCAGTCAGAGAGCAGGCTCCTGACGTAAGAAATAAGAATTTTGATGAAGTATGTCTTGGATATAACAAGGAAGAAGCTATGGAAGAGGCAACAAGATGCCTTAACTGTAAGAATGCAAGATGTGTTCAGGGCTGTCCTGTATCTATCGATATCCCAGCATTTATTCATCAGGTAAAAGAAGGAAATATTGAGGAAGCATATAAGATTATTGGTAAGTCAAGTGCACTTCCTGCTGTATGTGGCCGTGTATGTCCACAGGAGACACAGTGTGAAGGTCAGTGTATCAGAGGAATCAAGGGTGAATCAGTATCAATTGGTAAGCTTGAAAGATTTGTTGCTGACTGGGCAAGAGAGAATAATGTTGAGCCAGAGAAGCCAACAGAGAAGAAAGGCAAGAAAGTTGCTGTTATCGGTTCAGGTCCTTCAGGACTTACATGTGCCGGAGATCTTGCAAAAATGGGATATGACGTAACTATATTCGAGGCTTTACATGAGGCTGGTGGTGTATTAGTATATGGTATTCCTGAATTCCGTCTTCCTAAGTCAACAGTAGTTGCCCACGAAGTTGAGAATGTTAAGAAGTTAGGCGTTAAGATTGAGACTAACGTTGTTATTGGTAAGTCAATGACAATTGACCAGTTACTTGAAGATGAAGGCTTTGATGCAGTATTTATCGGTTCTGGTGCAGGTCTTCCAAGATTCATGGGTATTCCGGGCGAGAATGCTAACGAAGTATTCTCAGCTAATGAGTACCTTACAAGAAGTAATCTTATGAAAGCTTTCAAGGATGAGTATGATACTCCAATAGCAAGATTTAAGAAGGTTGCTATCGTTGGTGGTGGTAATGTTGCTATGGATGCTGCAAGAACAGCATTAAGACTTGGAGCAGAAACTCATATCGTATACAGAAGAAGTGAGGAGGAGCTTCCAGCAAGAGCTGAGGAAGTACATCACGCTAAGGAAGAAGGAATTATATTTGACCTTCTTACTAATCCGACAGAGATTCTTACAGATGACAAGGGTAATGTTACAGGTATGAAGTGTATTAAGATGGAACTTGGTGAACCTGATGCTTCAGGAAGAAGAAAGCCTGTAGAGATTCCTGGTTCAGAGTTTGTTATGGAATTAGATGCAGTTATCATGTCACTTGGTACTTCACCTAACCCACTTATATCTTCAACAACTAAGGGACTTGACATCAACAAGAGAAAATGTATCGTAGCAGAAGAAGAAACTGGTAAAACATCTAAGGAAGGTGTATATGCCGGTGGAGATGCTGGTACAGGTGCAGCTACAGTTATTCTTGCCATGGGAGCAGGAAAAGCTGGAGCTAAGGGAATTGATGAATTCCTTTCTAACAACTAATCAGAATATAGTAAACCCGCTGTGTCTGTTAATTACACAGCGGGTTTTATTGATTATAAGAATTAATTAAACATTTTTTCAACGAACTGTTCTGAAAAATTCTCGGCTTCTTCATCTGAGAGTTCAGTAAATTGTACGGTTAACTGTTCTTTAACATAAGCTGTACGGTTAAAATATTTCATTTCTTCCTGAATATCTCCAGTGTAAGAATTCTCAATATCTTCTTTAGTTATGTTGTCTTCCAGCCAGTTAAGTACATCGGCGGCTTTCTTATCCTCAGTTTCAGCCTTGGCTTTAATTTTGTTAGAGTATTTCAAAGACCAGACACCGATTGCAATGAATCCGATAAATAACAGACCAAGAACAATATTAATAAAAAGGAATGAAGGTGCATCTTTAGTTACTATCTTAATGATACCGATATCATTAAGAATCATAAGAATGATTCCGATTCCTCCACATACAAAGAATGTGATGGCAGAAGATAAGTTATCCTTGTACTTGTCAGTGCTGCTTTCATACAGGCTTCCACCTGTAAGAAGAGAGTCATTCCCGTTATTATCCTGAATGTTGTCATTAGTTATGTCAGTTGCGTTTTCAGACATAATATTCCTCCTTGTTATAGAACTTAACCATAAGTCCTTTATTGTTCAGATATTATAAAATATAATTGTGAAAAAATAAAGAACATCTGGATTAATGTGGTAAAATACGAAAGAAAGATATTACAGATTAGTAAGATTAAGGAGATTGATATGAAAACACTTATAGTGACAGGGGGAAGTCTTGATATAAGCTGGGCAAAGGATTTTGTCAGGACAATAAATGCTGAATACATAATTGCAGCTGACAGTGGTCTTAAATATATTGATGAACTCGGACTTGTGCCGGATATGATACTGGGGGATTATGACTCAGTAGAAGATGGACTGCTTGATAAGTATAAAAGTATAGATATTAAGACTTATCCTAAAGAAAAGGATTATACAGATACGCATATTGCTATTATAAATGCATTGAAAGCCGGAGCTTCAGTTATATATATACTTGGGGCGACAGGTACAAGGATGGATCACACATTTACCAATATATGCAATATGAAGGCTGCACTTGACAGTGGCGTACCATGTTTTATATGTGACAGTCACAATAAAATATATCTTATAAATGACAAGATGGGAGAAGTGAAAGTGTCCAAAACAGGACAGTATGGTGATTATGTATCATTTGTTCCACTATCTGAAGAAACAATTATAAGTCTTGCAGGGTTTAAATATGTGCTTGATGATTATATACTTAATCAGGGTTTAAGCATATGCCAGAGTAATGAAATTAAAGAAAATGTGGCGGTTATAAATATAAAAAAAGGACTTGTGATTGTATTTGAAACAAAGGACTAAAAATACTTGTAATTATTGGCAGATTGTAATAAAATTAACAAAGAGTTGCGCAATAGCAACGTAAAAAACAAGGGAGGTCTCGTAATGAGTAATACAACACAGGCATTATCAAGGATTGAAGCAATACTTGATGATAGCAGCTTTGTTGAAATCGGTGCTGGTGTGACTGCCAGATCTACAGATTTTAACATTCAGGAAAAGAAGGCTCCATCCGATGGTGTTATTACAGGATACGGAGTTATTAATGGTAATCTTGTGTATGTATACAGCCAGGATGCAACTGTTCTTAATGGTTCTATCGGTGAGATGCATGCTAAGAAGATTTCAGCACTTTATGATTATGCTATGAAGATGGGAGCTCCTGTGATAGGTCTTATTGACTGCGCAGGTTTAAGACTTCAGGAAGCAACAGATGCTCTTGAAGGTTTCGGTACAATTTATAAGAAGATGTCTATTGCATCAGGTGTTATTCCACAGATCACAGCAGTTTACGGTAACTGTGGCGGTGGACTTGCAATTCTTTCTTCATTATCTGATTTTACATTTATGGAAGATAGCAAGGCCAAGCTTTTTGTTAACAGCCCTAATGCATTAGATGGTAATAATGAATCAAAGCTTGACTCAGCGTCAGCTAAGTTCCAGGCAGAAGCAGGAGTTGTTGATTTTACAGGAGATGAGGAGACTATTGCTAATGGTGTAAGACAGTTAGTTTCTATGCTTCCTGCTAACAACGAAGAGGATGCTGCAGTTTCTGCAACAACAGATGATCTTAACAGAGCATGCCCGGATATGGCAGCAGAGATTGCTGATCCTGCATTAGCTCTTTCAGATATTGCTGATGATAATGTATTTGTTGAAGTTAAGGCTTCATATGCTAAAGAAATGGTTACAGGATTTATTCAGGTAGATGGAATTACTATTGGTGCTGTAGCTAACAGAACAGCTCTTTATGATGAAGAGGGTGAAGTGGCTGAAAAGTTTGAACCGGTTCTTACAGTTAAGGGCGCTTACAAGGCAGAGAATTTTGTTAATTTCTGTAATGCATTTGAAATTCCTGTACTTACACTTACTAATGTTAAGGGATTCGAAGCTACAGTGGCAGCTGAGAAGGGAATTGCAATTGCAAGTGCCAAGCTTACATATGCATTTGCTAACGCAGATGTACCTAAGGTTAATGTTATTACAGGTGAGGCTTATGGAAGCGCATATGTTTCTATGAACTCTAAGTCTTTAGGTGCAGACCTTGTCTACGCATGGCCAACAGCTTCTATCGGAATGATGGATTCACAGCTTGCAGCAAAGATTATGTATGCTGATGAGATAGCAGCCGCTTCTGATGTGGCAGCAACTGTTTCAGAGAAAGCAGCTGAATATGCTAAGTTACAGTCAAGTGTTGAGTCAGCAGCAGCAAGAGGATATGTTGATGCTGTTATTGACCCGGAGAATACAAGACAGTATGTAGCCGCTGCATTTGAAATGTTATTTTCAAAGAGAGAGGTTCGTCCTGATAAGAAGCATGGAACAGTTTAATTAAGAGGTGACAATATGAAGAAGACTAATTTGAAAAGATTCTTATTGTTATTCTGCATGTTAGCCTGCGTATTCAGTATGACAGCCTGTGGTAATGCACAGATTGATACTAATACAGCTAAAGAATCCGTTAAAGATAACGAGGTTGCTTATGTTGAGAATTACCTCAAGGACTGGGCAAAGGATATGATTCTTTACCTTGACAGCAATCAGGGTGAAGCAGGAACAGATGCTCTTATTGCAGATGCAGAAGCAGGAATAACCCTTAATGATGTTAACAGTAAGATGTATATTGTTAACCAGCAGGGAATGAATGTTAAAACAATAGGATTATACAATAGCTGGAACAGCACTAAAGATGAACTTGGTGAACTCAAAGAGTCTGTTGATGTCAACAACATTAATGTAAAGGTCAGTGATGAAACAAGTGAATTATGTACTATTTCAGTTAAACTTAAATTCGAAAAGAGAGTATGTACATTCGAATTCGTAATCAATACAGATTACACACTTGAAAGTGGAGCTATTAATCCATCATACACAACAGGTGAGAAGATGGGTAAGGCCGGAATGAATACACTTATTGGTATGGGAACTGTATTTGTAGTTCTTATATTCATTTCATTCATTATTTCTCTGTTCAAGTATATAAGCGTATATGAGAACAGAAAGAAAGAACAGAAAGAAGACACAGCTTCTGTTGGTGTTGATAATGCTATAGCACAGATTGTTTCTAATGAAGAAGAAAATGTTGAGGACGATCTTGAACTTATTGCAGTTATTACTGCAGCAATTGCAGCATCAGAAGGAACATCTACGGATGGTCTTGTTGTCCGCTCAATTAGAAAGGTTAATAATAGGAGGAAATAATCATGAAGAACTATACAATTACAGTTAATGGTAACGTATATGATGTTACTGTAGAAGAAGGAACAGGCAGTGCAGCTCCAGCAGCTAAGGCAGCCCCAAAGGCTGCAGCTAAGGCAGCAGCACCAGCAGGTGCTCAGGGAGCAGTTAAAGTTAACGCTCCAATGCCAGGAAAGATTCTTAAGGTTAATGCAACAGCAGGTGCTGCTGTAAAGAAGGGCGATGTATTGGTTGTCCTTGAAGCTATGAAGATGGAGAATGAAATCTGTGCTCCTCAGGATGGCACAATTGCAACTGTTGAGTGTGCAGCTGGTGATTCTGTAGAGTCAGGTAAGGTATTAGTTTCATTAAATTAATTATGATACTGATATAAAGTGACTTACGGAGGTATAAGATGAGTTATATTATAACAACTTTAGGAAACCTCGTTCACCAGAGTGCATTCTTCGGACTTACATGGGGTAATTACCTTATGGTTCTGGTTGCGTTTGTTTTCCTTTATCTTGCAATTAAAAAAGGATATGAACCTCTGCTCTTAGTACCTATTTCTTTTGGTATGCTTCTTGTAAACCTTTATCCTGACATTATGTTAGCAATAGAGGATTCAAGTAACGGTGTAGGTGGTTTGTTACATTATTTCTATTTACTTGATGAATGGAGTATTTTACCATCACTTATTTTCTTAGGTGTTGGTGCTATGACTGATTTTGGTCCATTGATTGCTAACCCGGCAAGTTTCCTGCTTGGTGCAGCAGCACAGTTTGGTATCTTTGCAGCATATCTTATGGCTATTCTTATGGGATTCCCAGATAAGGCAGCAGCAGCTATATCAATTATTGGTGGTGCAGATGGTCCTACTTCAATATTCCTTGCAGGTAAGCTTGGTCAGACTAAATATATGGGACCTATTGCAGTAGCAGCATATTCATATATGTCACTGGTTCCTATTATCCAGCCACCAATTATGAAGCTTTTAACAACTAAGAAGGAAAGAGAAGTTAAGATGGAACAGTTAAGACCTGTTTCTAAGCTTGAGAAGATTCTTTTCCCTATAGTAGTTACTGTAGTAGTAGTACTTATTCTTCCTACAACAGCACCACTTGTTGGTATGCTCATGTTAGGTAACCTTTTCAAGGAAAGTGGAGTTGTTAAGCAGCTTGCAGAGACAGCTTCTAATGCACTTATGTACATAGTTGTTATTATCCTTGGAACATCAGTTGGTGCTACAACAAGTGCAGAAGCATTTCTTAACCTTGATACATTAAAGATTGTTGCATTAGGACTTATTGCATTCGCATTTGGTACTGCAGCAGGTGTGTTATTTGGTAAGATTATGTGTCTTGTTACACATGGTAAGGTTAATCCGCTTATTGGTTCAGCAGGTGTATCTGCGGTTCCTATGGCAGCCAGAGTTTCGCAGAAGGTTGGTTCTGAGGCAGATCCTTCTAACTTCCTTCTGATGCATGCTATGGGACCTAACGTTGCCGGTGTTATTGGTACAGCGGTTGCAGCCGGTACATTTATGGCCATGTTTGGCGTTATGTAAAAGGAGGATATTATGGCAGAACAGGTTAAAAAACCTTTAAAGATTACTGAGACAGTATTGCGTGATGCACATCAGTCTCTTATAGCTACAAGAATGACAACAGAGCAGATGCTTCCTATCGTAGATAAGATGGATAAGGTTGGTTATCATTCAGTAGAGTGCTGGGGAGGAGCTACATTTGATGCTTCACTCAGATTCCTTAAGGAAGATCCATGGGAAAGACTTCGTAAGCTTAGAGATGGATTCAAGAATACTAAGCTTCAGATGCTTTTCAGAGGACAGAATATATTAGGTTACAATCATTACGCAGATGATGTAGTTGAGTACTTTGTTCAGAAGTCAATTGCTAATGGTATTGATATTATCCGTATTTTCGATTGCTTTAATGATTTAAGAAACTTAGAGACAGCTGTTAAGGCTGCCAAGAAGGAAAAAGGACATGCTCAGATTGCTCTTTCTTATACATTAGGTGATGCTTATACACTTGATTACTGGAAAGAGACAGCTAAGAGAATTGAAGACATGGGTGCAGATTCTATCTGTATCAAGGATATGGCTGGACTTTTGCTTCCATACAAGGCTACAGAGCTTGTACAGGCATTAAAGGATGGTTCATCTCTTCCTATTCAGATGCATACACATTATACATCTGGTGTAGCTTCAATGACATACTTAAAAGCAGTAGAAGCAGGTGCTGATATTATTGATACAGCTATGTCACCATTCTCAATGGGAACATCACAGCCAGCTACAGAGGTTATGGTAGAGACATTTAAGGGTACACAGTATGATACAGGACTTGACCAGAATCTTCTTGCTGAGATAGCTGATTACTTCCAGCCAATGCGTGAGGAAGCATTAAAGAGCGGACTTATGAATACTAAGGTTCTTGGAGTTAATATTAAGACATTACTTTATCAGGTTCCAGGTGGAATGCTTTCTAACCTTGTATCACAGCTTAAGGAAGCTGGTGCAGAGGACAAGTACAGAGATGTATTAGAGGAAATCCCAAGAGTTCGTAAAGATTATGGTGAACCACCTCTTGTTACTCCTTCATCACAGATTGTTGGTACTCAGGCTGGTCTTTATGTATTACAGGGGGAGTATTTAACGTTCTCATGGGCGAGAGATACAAGATGGTTACCAAAGAGACAAAAGATGTTCTCAGCGGAAAATATGGTGCTACAGCAAAACCATTCAATCCAGAAGTTCAGAAGAAGGCTATCGGTGATACAAAGCCTATTACATGCCGTCCAGCTGACTTGATTGAACCACAGCTTGAGAAATTCAAGAATGATCCAATTGTACAGCAGTACAAGCAGCAGGATGAGGATGTGCTTTCATATGCATTATTCCCACAGGTTGCGACAGAGTTCTTCAAGTATAGAGAAGCTCAGCAGACAAAGGTTGATCCTACAAAGGCAGATACAGCTAATAAGGCTTATCCAGTCTAATAATTAATATAATAGACCGTCATGTGCGCAAAAGCGTATGTGGCGGTCTTTTTTTGCAGGCAATGAGCCATGTAATCCAGAATGTGCTTGCACAAATTCTGGATTATATGGCGAATGCAGATAATGAACAACGAAGCACGAAGTGCGGAAGTTGTGAATTATCAAGGCTCGGGAGCAGCGAAGCTGTGTAGAGACTTGACCTGCAAAAAAGCAGGGCAGCGAAGCTGCGTAGAGACTTGACCTGCAAAAAAAGCAGGCAGCAAGCCATGCAATCCAGAATGTTTCTCTTGATATAAATTCATTTTGCATGTAAAATTAAACAGTATAATTAAGCAAAAGGAGCACGATTGTGATTAAGTTAGAACGATTTGAAGTCATGAATATGAATAATGCCATCAGAGGTGCAAGAAATCCATTGAACAGCTGGGCAAGAATGGACAGTTACTTTGATGAGGAAGGAAAATTTATTTTTGGTCCTAATGATCTTGACCTTGCCAAGAGATTATGTAAGGCAGGCTCAGACCACAGAAAGTTCATAAGACAGATATTTGTTACAGTCGATATAACAGCACCACTTTACTGGTGGAAGGAATACGATACATATAAGGTTGGAACAGTTGCCAATTCAACAAGTACAATGCACAAGATTCACAGCAAGCCTTTTGAGATGTCTGATTTCAGTACAGACCATATGACTGATGCCACTCTTGATATGATGCAGAAGAATATTGATTTTCTGGAAGGAATCAGAACACAGTTTGTAGAGACTAAGGACAAAGCATTATGGTACAGCATGATACAGCTTCTCCCTGAAAGTTATAACCAGATGAGAACATGTACTCTCAATTATGAGAATCTTGTTGGAATATATTATTCTAGAAAGGGTCATAAGCTTGCAGAGTGGCATACCTTCTGTGACTGGGTAAAAGAACTGCCTTATTTTGAAGAGCTTTTTATAGATAATGAATGATTTAGAACAACATACAGATATATTAAGTCTCATAAGAGTGAGAATGTCAGGACTTAGCAAGGGACATAAAAGAATAGCAGAGTATATTCTGGCTAATTATGAAAAATGTGCATTCCTTACTGCGGCAAAGCTGGGAGAAGTTGTTGGAGTAAGTGAGTCTACGGCAGTGAGATTTCCGGCAACATTGGGATTTTCAGGGTACCCGGAGTTCCAGAAAGCGTTAGAAGACATTTTGCAAGAAAAAATTCACTCATTCGACAGAATAGATGTACTTAATTCACACATGACAACCAATATGGTCGTGAATAATGTTATGTCAATGGATGCAAGAAAGATAGAGCATACATTAAAGTCATTTGATACAGCATCGTTTGATATGGCTGTTGAGGATATAATGGCTGCAGAAAGCGTGTATATAATTGGAGCGAGGTCGTGCGAACCACTAGCAGAATTCTTTGGGTATTATCTTAGGTTGGTCAAGAAAAATGTACAGGTGGTAAAGACTGGCAATACCAACGAATTATTTGAACAGATGATGTACATAGGTGAAGGTGATGTTGCGATAGGTATCAGTTTTCCCAGATATTCAATGCGAACGCTTAAAGCAATGGAATTTGCCAATAACAGGAAGGCGAGAGTTATTGCCATAACAGATTCAGTACACTCACCAATGAATATGTATTCATCATGTAACCTGTTTGCAAGAAGTGATATGGCGTCAATAGTTGATTCACTTGTTGCACCAATGAGTCTTATTAATGCTTTAATAGTATCAATATGCCTTAAGAATAGTGAACAGGTAGTAGAGAATATTGAGAAGATTAACACATTTGTTGATAATTTCGAGTATTCAGGCAATGATGAGATTAATATGTTAGATGAAAATGTTGTCAATGAATTAAGAAAATGTATGGATAATACAGCTATTGATGAAGAAAAGTAAGAGAGAGCGATAATGAGCAATGTTATAATAATTGGCGGTGGAGCAGCAGGAATGATGGCTGCGATAACTGCTGCCAGAAACAATAATAAGGTTACACTTATTGAAAAGAATGAAAAGCTTGGAAAGAAGCTTTTTATTACAGGAAAAGGCAGATGTAATTTTACCAATGCCGGGGATGAAGAAGATATATTTAACAGCATAGTTACCAATAAAAAGTTCATGTACAGCAGTTTAAGAGGATTTTCTAACTATGACTGTATGGGATTTTTTGATGAGCTGGGACTTAAATTCAAGATTGAGCGAGGTAACAGGGTATTCCCGGAGTCAGACCACTCGTCTGATGTTATAGGTGCGCTTTCAAGGCAGATGAAAAAACTTGGTGTAAATGTGCTTCTTAATACACAGGTTGTAGCTGTGAATGAGGAAAATGGCGAATTTGCAGGTGTTGTTGTAAAAGATGCATCAGGACAGAAGGAGATTAAAGGTGATGCGTGCGTTATTGCAACAGGCGGTAATTCATATTCATCCACAGGCTCTACAGGGGATGGTTACAGATTTGCTAAAAGTCTGGGACACAGCGTTACACCAATACTTCCGGCACTTGTACCTCTTAATGTAAGAGAAGAGTGGGAAGAACTTCTTATGGGACTAAGCCTTAAGAATATAGAGGTTACATTTTACGATGGAGATAAAAAAGTATTTACTGATTTTGGAGAAATGCTTTTTACACATTTTGGTGTGAGCGGTCCTGTAATATTAAGCGCAAGCAGCGTTATTACTGGAATAGTTAAGGAAAGACCTGTAAGATTAAGCATAGACTTAAAGCCTGCAATTACTGATGAACAGCTTGATGAGAGAATATTAAGGGATTTCTCAAAGGAACAGAACAAGGCGTTTAAGAATTCATTAGATGATCTGCTTCCTAAGAAGCTTATTCCTGTGATTGTAATGCAGTCGGGAATTAAGCCTGAAAAGAAGGTTAATGAGGTTACAAGGGAAGAAAGACAGAGACTTGTGAAGCTTCTTAAGAATTTTGACATGACAGTAACTTCTACGAGAGGTTTTAATGAAGCGATAATTACACAGGGTGGGGTTAATGTTAAAGAGATTAATCCTTCGACAATGGAATCAAAGCTTGTCAAGAATATATATTTTGCAGGAGAGGTTATAGATGTTGATGCAGTGACCGGAGGATTTAATTTACAGGTAGCATGGTCAACAGCATACGCTGCTGCAAGTCATATACAATAATTTATTTAAAGGAGCAGAGAAAATGAGTGCAATAGCAATCGATGGACCTGCAGGAGCAGGAAAAAGTACAATAGCAAAGCTTTTAGCAAAGCAGTTAGGATATGTGTATGTTGATACAGGTGCAATGTACAGGGCAATGGCTGTATATTTTTCACAGAACGACATTAATCCAGATGATGAGAATGCAATTAATGGTGCTGTAGATAATATTGATATTAGTATTGAGTACAAAGACGGCGTACAGCAGGTGATACTTAATGGTGAGAATGTGACATCACTTTTAAGAACAGAAGAAACAGGAAAGATGGCATCAAAGACATCTAAGTATGCAGCAGTAAGGACTAAGCTGGTTGCACTTCAGAGAGGACTTGCAAAGAAAACAGATGTTATCATGGATGGAAGAGATATAGGAACAACAGTACTCCCGGATGCATTTGCAAAGATATATCTTACTGCAAGTTCTGATGCGAGAGCTAAGAGAAGATATGATGAACTTAAGGAAAAAGGTGAAAACTGTAGTTTTGATGCTATCAAGGAAGATATTGAAAAAAGAGACTATGAAGATATGCACAGAGCAATATCTCCTTTAAAACAGGCAGATGATGCTGTGCTTGTTGATACATCAGATATGAATATAGAACAGGTTGTAGCTGCTTTAAGTAAGATAATAGATGAAAAGAAGGCGGGCAGATAATTGAAAGAAGTAATACTTGCAAAGTCAGCAGGCTTCTGTTTTGGTGTTCAGAGGGCAATGGATACTGTGTATGCTGAGGCAGACAAGAAAAATGTATATACTTATGGTCCGATAATTCATAATACTGAGGTTGTCAATGAACTTGAGAGCAAGGGTGTAAAGGCTGTTAATGATATATCTGAGATTCCAGAACCTGAAAAGTCAACTGTTATAATCAGATCTCATGGAGTATCAAAGGCAGTATATGAATCAATAAAGAACAGCGGGGCAAAGATTGTGGATGCAACATGTCCGTTTGTATTAAAGATTCACAAGATTGTAAAGGATGCAAGTGCTGAAGGTGACCAGATTGTAATTATTGGCAATGAGAAGCATCCTGAAGTTGAAGGCATTATGGGGTGGTCAGAGACACCTGTACATGTTGTTGATACAGTTGAAAAAGCTGAAAAGTTGAAACTTGACAAGAGTAAAAATGTGCGTGTGGTATCCCAGACGACATTTAATTACAAGAAATTTCAAGATTTAGTTGAAATTATAAAGAAAAAAGAGTACAATATTTGCATTAGTAATACGATATGTAATGCAACTGAGGAGCGTCAGAACGAGGCAAGACGGATTGCTCGAAGAGCTGATGCTATGATTGTTATAGGGGACAGCAGTAGTTCAAACACTCGTAAACTGTATGAAATTTGCAAGACGGAATGTCAGGAAACCTTTTACATTCAGACTCTTAGCGGCCTTGAGCTTGATAAGCTCAAATCATCAGACTGCATAGGTATTACAGCCGGGGCATCAACCCCAAACAATATCATTGAGGAGGTTTATACTAATGTCAGAAGAAAGCTTTGCACAGATGTTAGATAACGAAGAATGGAAGGAAATCCGTACAGGAGAGGTGGTAGACGGAAGAGTTATTGCAGTTAAGCCAGATAGAATTGTACTTAATATAGGTGGCAAATCTGATGGAATCATTACTCGTTCAGAGTATACATCAGCTCCTGATGTGGATCTTACTACTGTAGTCTCAGTTGGAGATGAGATGAAGGCTAAGGTTCTTAAATCAAACGATGGTGAGGGACAGGTTGCTCTTACATATAGAAAGCTTGTTGCAGATAATGGCAATAAGAAACTTGAAGATGCATTTAATAATCAGGAGCCAATTACAGGTGTAGCTAAGAACATCAAGGGTGGTCTTGAGGTTATCGTTGATGAAGCAAGAGTATTTATTCCTGCAAGCCTTATTTCAGATACATTTGTTAAGGATTTATCTGTATATAACGGTAAGGAAGTTACATTTGTCATCACTGAATATGATCCTAAGAACAGAAAGATTATCGGTGATTGCAAGCAGCTTATTGTTGCAGCTAAGAAGGCAGCAGCAGAGGCAGTTCTTTCTAAGATTAAGGAAGGCGATACAATCGAAGGAACAGTTAAGAATGTTACAGATTTCGGTGCATTCATTGACTTAGGCGGTGTAGATGGTCTTCTTCACATCTCAGAGATGTCTTGGGGAAGAACAGAGAATCCTAAGAAGGTTTACAAGATTGGTGATTCAGTTAAGTGCTTTATCAAAGAGATTAACGGAGATAAGATTGCACTTTCAGTTAAGTATCCAGACCTTAATCCATGGAATAACGCAGCAGAGAAGTATGCTGTAGGTAATGTTGTTAAGGGAACAGTTGCAAGAATGACAGATTTCGGTGCATTCGTCCAGTTAGAAGATGGTATCGATGCATTACTTCATGTTTCACAGATTTCAAGAGATCGTATTGAAAAGCCATCTGACGCACTTTCAATCGGTCAGGAAATTGAAGCTAAGGTTGTTGACCTTAACGAAGCTGATAAGAAGATCAGCTTAAGCATTAAGGCATTACTTAACGACAACGAAGCTCAGGAAGAAGTTCCAGCAACAGAAGAGTAATTAAAGATGTTAAAAGGGCTGTTCTCACAGCCCTTTTTTTAAATATATTTTCTGAATGAAAGATAAACACGGCCTTTTTTTGTTTCTCTACCGCACCCCTGATAGATGAATTTGCCTGTTCCGCGGATAACAAGTATATCATTAGCTTTTAACTGATAGCTGTTGTTTTCCATCTGACGGCTGTTAATGAATATTTTTCTTGCCCTGAATAATTCTACTGCCTGACTTCGGCTTAGCTTTGTGAGGCTGGCAACGGCAGCGTCAATCCGTTCACTTGCAGATAAAACTTCAATATCTTCAAGCTCAGGTGAACATTCGATATCGTTAATATCAGTCTTTGTACACTGGATATGTGTATGCTTTACTGTAGACAGGTTGTCAATTATGAAATCAGCAATATGTGAAACACAGTAAAGATAGGCGTCCTTGCCTTTTATATTTATGTCTCCAAGCATTTCTCTTTTAATTCCAAGATTCATAAGAGCACCAAGGTAATCTCTGTGTGACAGTGATTCAGCATATTTTTCTATAAGAGGAGATATCTTTATAAGAGTTATAGGAAATTCTTCTTCATAGCCAAGAGTTTCGTAAGAACCAAACTGTATCATCTGTCTTTCGCATGCATCATTGCCACCGTATGTTTTAAAAGCTACGAAATTAAGTGCGTTTCTCATCTGTGAGAATACTGACTGCTCGTTGATATCCAGGAAATTGGTATAAGTATATATATTCTGGCGGAAGGAACGATTGGCTGCGTCCATTATTTTATTTTTTAAAAGCGATTCATTATCCATTAGTTTATAAATAATCCTTTCAGGTTTTTTGAAAATATGATAGAATTATAACAGAATTAAGAATAATTTACATAACATTTGTTTCGTGGAACGATGTAGAAAAGAGGAATTATGATTAAAGATTATGAGGATTTTAAGAAATTTATCCTAAGTCTTACAACTATTGACCTTAATGCATATAAGGAAAAACAGATGAAGAGGCGTATAGATACACTTATTGCAAGACATAAGTATGATGGTTACGATAGTTATTGTAAGGCAATAAAGGAAGATACAGGGTTAAGAGAAGAATTTGTTAATTATATTACGATTAATGTATCTGAATTTTATAGAAATCCGAATCTGTGGAAGACACTGGAGGATGTTATACTGCCGGATCTGATAAGTAAGTTCGGTCCAAGACTTAAGGTATGGAGTGCGGCATGTTCTACGGGAGATGAGCCATACACACTCGTAATGTTACTGTCGAAGTTTATTCCTTTAAACAAG
>ERZ779645.773-NODE-773-length-17249-cov-1.820054_pt1 | contig 17249 bp, 8 predicted proteins | sample MGYA00511103_ERZ779645 | MGnify/ENA primary metagenome ERZ779645 (study PRJEB29588, sample SAMEA2158521) | human gut metagenome | biome: human gut; feature: human-associated habitat; material: faeces | place: Denmark | collected 2008/2010 ...
CTGTCATATCTGGATATGCTTGCATGGATTCAGTCGGATACATGAGGGCTATATCACAAACATGCTCTCCTTGGCTCAACAGATAACTCATTCTTTCCGTATATTTCAACCAAGTTTTCATATGAGGCCAATAAGGCATACGAAAATGGAAACAAGGCGGAGCCCATTCCCACCAACCACCATGAGTTGAATAATACAAACCATGCATACAAACTAAATTACCACCAGCCATAAAATGATGATCTATTTGTTGAGTCAACCATGCACCGGAGCTCCCCCAACCCATACTATGAAAAGCTTCTAGCCAAGTTCTTGGACGATTATATAAATGCGCTATAGAACTCGAAACTTTCGTCTCCAAAAAGCTGGAACCCATAGATGGAGCATCATTTCCCGGAGCAGTAAACCAACTGATCGCACGGAAATAATCAACATAAGATAATGGATTTCGTCCACGTCCTAAATTATCGCAACCATATATTAGCCCTCTCTTAGCATGCCATTCATAAATCGGTTGGTAATAACGTTCTTCAGACAAATCCATTAAAACCTCCGCATAATCTAATCGAATCTTGGGAGTAATCGGGCCTATATATTCTTTCAATGCGGGTAAATACGGGGTTATGTCATATCCTTTTCGTTTTTGAAACTCCGACTGAAAATCATCAGACCAAGACATCATACTGATTGGATAAGATAATTCATCCTGAAAAAAGTAATTCATGCCAGCCTTTCCCACAGAGTCCATCTTATTTTCAAAACGATTAAAATAGACATCAACCAAAGTCTTCCCATAATCCGGATGAAGGACATATTTATTCTTTGCCTTAATAACATAGACATTCACATCCTCTCTTATAGGAGATTTCCAAATAATCTGCCCATTCTTAATGCTAGTTTCGAGATTAATCTTACCGGGCCAAGCGACAACAGCCACTAAATCCGCCGGAACATCATATTGGAAAACCTCATCCTTTTTTACAGGAATTGCATTTATCTCCAACTCTCCTTTATATCCTTTAAAGATATCCATAGTATCCAATTCATCCGGATAATAGCCGTTTCCAATCCAGCCAACTGTATAATCATCTAGTCCAATCCCTAATCCACGTTGAGCGCATTCTCCCGAAAACCATTTCCAGATATTCCACCACTCATCTGAAAATACAGCAGGTTCACCGGGCTCAGTCCGTCCATATAGGCCATACCCGTCTTTATTGAACAAGGTATCCACTTTCGGATCTGTATGTATATAACTAACCGCAAAACCGTCTGTCGCAGAAGAAGAAAGGATATCCAATTGTTCTTTTAACCGCTCTTTATCCAAACGGTCTCCATTCCACCAATAGAAAGGAACATTCCCATATCCTTTAGGGGGATTCTGAAAGCCGGATAAGACATCAATATCTCCTCCCCGTCTTGGATATCCCTTATACTTTTGAGATTGTGCAAAATTTATGGAAGGCATAAGAAATGGTAAACAGAACAGTAAGAAAAGTCGTTGTTTCATAAACTTTAAATAATTAGTAGCCCCTAGAGACCTTTCAGTTAACAAATAATGGTAAAGATAGTATTTCTATTCGTTCCGGAGAACAAAGCGCCTCCGGAACAAATTCATTTTTTACTAATCAATATCCCGTGTTTTGCTCAAGCAAAGAATTAATTTGAAGTTCACGATAAGGTATCGGGAACACTAATTTTTCTTTTGTTACCTGATAAGTTCTTTCTGTTAAATACGGATATAAAGTCTTCATACGTTTTCCATATTCAGACATTACTTCTATAGCCTTTCCTGTACGGAGTAAATCCTGCCATCTATGACCTTCAAAAGCTAATTCATGCCGACGCTCTTTCGCGACAATATCAGCATTTACCATAGACAAAGCCTTTAATCCTGCTCGTTGGCGAACTTGATTTACGAATGTTACAGCTTCTCCCGCCTTACCTTGTTCTACCAAACATTCCGCAAGTAAAAGAAGAGCATCCGAATACCGATAAACAGGCCAATTATCATCCGTATTTTTCACTTTTGAATGAGCATGATGATATTTGTTGATAAAATAATAAGATATAGGATAGTCCTTAATTCCAAGATCCCCTACATTAAAAACTTTATCATATACAAAACGTCCATACTCATCATTATGTCCTGCTATTACAGAAACCGAAGGATCTACACGCAAGTCCCCCTCTTCATAAGAATCGACCATCTCCTGTGTGGGTATATTCCAGCCAGCATCGCTAAGTGTATTACTTGCGGGAACGCCTGTTATAATCTCAGCCTCACTTGTTCTCGGTATAAAATAATACAACCAGTTGCTTTCCTGTCCTTGATCCCCCTGTTGAAACTGGACTTCAAAAATAGATTCTTTGCTATTCTTATTCGAGGGTTCAAAGACTGACGCATAATTTGTTTGTAATTCATATCCCATCTTCAGTATTTCCCTTAATTGAGCTTCTGCTCCAACATAATCCCGAGAGGGCATTGTCATCAAGACATAGGCCAATAGCATACGTGCAGAACCTTGTGTAGCAGAACCATTTTGTGGAAAACTAACAACAGGAAGTTTAGCAACGGCATCATTTACATCACTCAAAATTATCTTGTAAACCTCCTCCTCAGAAGAACGAGCCAAAAACGCATCATTAACACCGATTACCTCATGTAAATATAAAGGAACTCCTCCAAAATACTGAACTAATTGAAAATAGTAATACCCTCTCAAAAACTTCGCTTGCCCTATTATATGATTTTTAAATTCTTCTGAAAATTCCATTCCCTCGATACGATCCAATATAGAGTTTACCCTAGAAATGCCAGAAAAACAGTTATAATACATATCATCAGTTACAATATTCTGCTCATCATTTGTAAAATCTGCCACTTCCTCATATTGACGTTGTGCCCTATCCGCCTCAAAGCGGATATAATGAGTATTATCGGCACGCATTTCGGACATTAATGTCCCATAAACGCCATGAACATCACGTAATCTTTGATATGCTCCATTAATGGCTTGCGTAAAATGCTCTTCCGTCTTGAAAAAAGTAGATTCACTTCCTGTATGCTGAGGTACCAAATCTAAAAAATCACCAGAACAAGAGCTTAAAAACAAAGTAGTTATACATATACTTATTAACTTCTTCATAATTCATTTATTTTATACAGATTCTTAGAAAGTTATATTACACCCAATACTAAATGTTCTAGGAACTGGATAAGCCGTACGATCTACGCCTAATCCTCTCCAATCCATTCCATTTTGACTAACTTCTGGGCTAAGACCCGGATATTTCGTAAAAACGGCAAGTTGTTGGGCAGTCAAATACACACGAAGTTTCGATATATAATGATTAGGAGTAAATGGAATCGTATACCCCAAAGTAACATTTTTGATCGCCAAATATGAAGCGTCATACACTTGTCCACTATGCCCCAAACGGAATAACTCTGTAGTCCCTGATTTTGTACGCGGAACAATACCATTGCCCGGATTCTCCGGTGAACGCCATCTGTCTTGTACATATTTACGGACATTGAACACACCATCTAGATTTTCCGTATTCTCATAATTGGCATTCATTATATCTCCACCAATCTGACCTTGAAGTAATATACTCAAATCAAAATTCTTATATTGGAATTCATTAGTCATACCAAAAATAGCATCAGGAGTAGGATTTCCTATAATCGTCCTGTCATCAGCGTCAATTCTTTTATCATTATTTACGTCCACCATCCGAGCGGTTCCAATCTCTGATGTAGCATGTTTAGGTTGGGAATTTAATTCTTGTTCCGTCATGTATACTCCATCATAAATATACCCGAACAAAGCACCAATCGGTTGTCCAACTTCTAATCGATTAAAATCACCATAAGTCTCATATCCTCCAATCGGAGCATTTTCCGTACCTAATTTTAAGATTTTATTTCTGTTGAAAGAAACATTAAGATTAGTAGTCCATTTAAATTCATTTACAAGATTACGAGATGTAATGGTTATCTCATGCCCCCATATCTTGAAATCCCCCATATTGGATTGTATATCCCAAAAACCTGTAGCTGCAGGAATATCCGTTTGATACAACATTCCGTCCGTCCGTTTCAAATAATAATCATACATCACAAAAATACGATCATTCAAGAAACCAAGATCAATACCCAAATCCAGCTGTTTTGTCTCTTCCCAAGTTAATTCATTATTCCTCAGGCTTTCCAAAGCTTTACCCGGTGCTAAAGCTCCCCCTAAAACATAATTTGCCTTAGCAACCCGAGCTAGATAATTATAATTGTCAATATTATAATTACCAGTCAAACCATAGCTCGCACGGACCTTCAAATAATTCAATATTTGAGACATCGGCTGCATAAATGCCTCGTCAGAGGCAATCCATCCTGCAGAGACTGAAGGAAAATTCGCATATTTATTTCCTGAGCCAAAACGAGAACAACCATCACGACGGAAAGTTACTTGCAACAAATATCTATCCTTAAAGCTATAGTTAGCCCTTCCAATGAAAGAAGCCATCGCCCATTGTTGCATCGTACTAGTTCCATTTTTAGTAGCCGCAGCATCAATCCAAGAGATATCATCATCTGGAAAATCTGTTCCTGACAAATCTGAACCTTCCCACGTATATTTTTGTGCAGTATAGCCAATCAAAGCATCTATACTATGATCTTTAATTGTCTTATTATACATCAACATGTTTTCAACCGTCCAGTTATAATAGAAGCCCGTATTAAAATTAGCTGTTGCCTTCTGAGGGGGTGCAATATTAAAAGCACCTCCTGCAGTGGATGGAGTAAAGTCACGTAAATTATTCGATCCAATATCTACTCCAGCTTGAAATTTATACTTGATGCCATTCCAAATATCCAGCTCCGCAAACATATTGCTCAAAACCGTTATCGTTTTCCTCTGATCAATCTTTTCATCTAATACCCGTCGCCAGTTTGGCTGTGGAAACATATTAGGCGCATTCAAAGCCAAAACATAATCTCCATTTGCATCATAAGGACTTAACAATGGAGAAGCTAATGTAGCGGCACTCAGCAAATTACGTTGTCCGTCAATCGTTTGATTTTTTGCCAATTGTAATGTCGGAGCTATATTCAAGCCTAATTTCAAACGATCATTCACTTGATAATCATTATTCGCACGAAGAGAGAAACGCTCAAAATTAGTATTATACAAAACACCATCTTGACGGAAGTAACCTAAGACAATCGCAGAATTGAATTTATCCTTACTTGCCGAAATACTTAAGCTATAATTTTGAACAGGAGCCGAATGAGTTAATTCTTTATACCAGTTCGTACCTTCCCCATATTGCTCTGGATGTTGATAAGCCTCTGGGACACCTTCCGTATAGCCTTCATATTTAGCCTTGTCCTCATAAAATTCTTTTTGGAATTGAGCAAATTCACGTGCGTTCATTACATCTGGCTCTTTTAATCCCCGGATCGATTGTATTCCATACGAAGCATTTAAGCTCACTTCCGTCCGACCTTGTTTTCCTCGTTTCGTGGTAATCAAGACAACTCCATTTGCGGCTCTCGCACCCTACAGAGGAGTTGCCGCAGCATCTTTCAATATAGAGAAAGATTCTATTTCATCCGGATTGATATTATTTAACCCGGTTGATATCGGTAGTCCATCCACCACAAACAATGGTTCATTACCTCCATTTATAGAGGCAGCTCCACGAATACGGAATGCCATACCTTGACCCGGCATTCCTGAAACTTGATTGATCTGCACACCTGCAACTTGCCCTTGCAATTTTTGCCCGAGCTGCCCTACCGGTATACTTGATAATTCGTCCGCATTGACCTTAGAAACAGATCCAGTCAAGTCTCTCTTCTTTTGTGTACCATAGCTCACGACAACCACTTCATCCAACGATTGCATATCCTCAGACAACGTAGCGTTCACAACAGAATTATTCCCTACTAATACATCTTTAGAAACATACCCGATATATGAAAACACCAATATAGCTCCAGAAGGAACATCAATACTATAGTTTCCGCCAATATCTGTAATCGTCCCATTTGTAGTTCCCTTTTCAATAACGTTCACACCGATTATAGCTTCACCTCTGCTATCCGTTACTTTACCTGTCACCTTACGACCATCTTGAGCTGTACTCTTGGAGTCCGCAACTGTAAGTATAACGTCTTTATCGACCACCTTGTAAAGAATATTTGTATCTTTAAAGATTTGATTTAGGACAGAAAAAAGATCTTGTCCTTTAACATTCACCGATATCCTACGATTGACATCAACTAGTTTACTATTATAAAAGAAATGAAAATCGGTTTGCTTCTCCAAAGTTTCCAAAACATCAGAAACAGTAGTCTCTGATAGATCTAGAGATAATACATTTCTTTGGGCTTGTGACTGATTGGCAAATACAAATCCAATAGATAAACAAAGCAACAAACTGGTTAACTTCATGGTTCTTGCGACTTTGGGAACCAACCCTAGGGTAGGAATATGCCTTCCCTGTTGGTAATAATAATTTTTTACCATACTTTTGTAACTGATTTAAGATTAAAAAAATAAATTCTTTAGTACTGTTTAAAGACTTACTATTGATGATTTCATACGGAAAGATGCTGGTAACATCTCTCCGTATGTTTTTTAATAGAGTCTGAAGGTTCTATTCTCTCATAAGCAATACATTTAAGGTTAAACTTCTATTTTAATTTCACTCATTTCCTTTTTTCTTTCTCAATATAACCATTGTACTTTGGGAACCTTGGCTGTCATCCGTCATAGCTTGTTTGATCTCATAGTCTATCCGTGAAGAAATCTTCAAATAATCCAAAACTTGAGATAATTGTTTATTCTCAAATGTTCCATTAAAGTAATAGCTATTAATCACTGGATCTTGTATTTCAAATTTGACATTATAAAAATAAGATAATCTCTTTAGTACTTGAGGTAGAGGCATATTCTTAAACATAAGTTTCCCTTCCATCCAAGCTGTCTCATAAATCGTATTTACTTTCGTTATTGAGATCTTTCCTTCATTTATATCACAAACAGCCTTCTCTGAAGGTTTTAATTTCCATTTATAAATCTTCCCTATCTTGTTTTTCACTTCTACATTCACTGAACCTTTTACTAAAGTTGTCGATATCTGACCTTCACTTTCATATGCTTGCATATTAAATTCCGTCCCCAATACCCTCACGTTATATCGATCACCGAAAGCACTAACAATAAAAGGCTGTTTTTCGTTATGAGTAACTTTAAAATAAGCTTCTCCCGATAAACATACTTTCCTCTCTTTGGAATCGTATGGCATTGGATAGGACAGGCTACTTCCTGAATTTAAATACACGACTGTGCCATCTGGTAAATTAAAATGAGTACGTATCCCCGCATTGGCTTCAAGCGTTATATGCTGAGGAGCACCGGCACTCGAACATGAGATTAAGCTTGATAGTCCAATGATAGCAATTATACAAGCCGCAGCGACAGAGAACCTCTTCAGCCAATATAAACGGGTCCGTTTTGCTAATCGTTGTTCCAGCTTTTCGTAGGCAATCAATGGATTTCGGCTAGCGATCCGTTCCATCGCATTGTTCGCATAATATATACGGGCGGTCTGTAATAAGATCCTCTTATTATTTTCATCCGCTTCCAGCCAAGCTTCAATATAAGATTTTTCCTCATTGGAAGCTGTGTCCTTTATATACCGTAAAAGCATCATACCTTCCGGCTCTTGGAAATTAATATGTCTATTTTCAGTTTTCATTCTTATCTGTTTCTATAACTAAGACAATCCTGAAAGAACACACCCTTAACTAAAAAGCAATTTTTTTCAACTTTCTCATTTTTAGTCCAAGGTAACCGCATCAATTTTTTTTACGGAAGACCGTTAGACTTTTACTACTTACTTTCCCATAGGATATATACTTTATCAGTAAAGTAAGTAGTACTTCATCGGTAAAGTAAGTATATCTTGCGATAAGGATGTCCTAAAAGTGATATTTCGATGCGGTTACCCTAATTTTAACCTTGAATATCCAAGATAAAATATATCTTTGCTTACAGAAAAGAAAGGATGAAGAAGGTGCTATGGATGATTCTACTTTAATTGAACAAATACAATTAGGAAGTAAAGACGCTTTTAAACAGATGTTTATCAAATTTTATTCGCCGCTATGCGAATATGCTTCCCAATATGTTTCTGATGAGGATGCCGAAGAACTTATTCAGGAGCTAATGTTATTTATATGGGAAAACCGAAATTCCTTATTTGTAGAGATATCCTTGAAATCCTATCTTTTTATGGCTGTTAAGCATCGTTGCCTCAATGCGATCAAAAGGCAATTGTATCATGAGCGAGTACATAGCCTGATTTATGATAAGATTAAAGATCAATTTGAGAATCCTGATACCTATTTCGTAAACGAGCTTACAGAGAATATCACGAAAGCGATCGAAGAATTGCCTGAGAATTACCGGGAGACATTTAAACTTAGCCGATTCGGAGAGCAATCTAATCCCCAAATCGCAGAGGCCTTGGGGGTTTCTATAAAAACCGTGGAATACCGGATTACACAATCCTTGAAAATATTGCGGGTTAAGTTGAAGGACTATTTACCTTTTATCATGTTCTTGTTCTAAGAATACTCTCCATAAATCCAAAGGCCTGCACGATTGTTAATAATATCAAATCCATAAAAGTTATATTAAACTATTTTGAGTGAACCTTGTCTATCTTTTCGTAATTGTAAACAATGTAATCCATATAGTTATGAAATCGGGAAAGTGCCTTTTGATGTTGTTGATGATCCTTTTTTCACCGATGGCTTTCGCACAGCAAAGCGGTGTTAATGTTACCGGATCTGTCGTTGAGCAAGGTAGTGATACCCCCATCGAGCAAGCAACGGTACGATTGCTGAACGTAAAAGACAGTGCCATGGTACGAGGTGTGGTGAGCGCCCGTAATGGTAGTTTTACCTTGAAAAACGTAAAGAAAGGAAGTTATTTACTACACATCACATTCATCGGATACGATCCATTGTACCAACCCTTGCAAATCACCGGAAAGAAAAACCCCGTAAACGTAGGTAAACTCGAATTAAGCGACGGAGCGATCGAGTTGGGAGAAGCCGTAGTTATAGGTAAGGCACCCGAGGTTACCGTTCGCAACGACACTGTGGAATACAACGCGGATTCTTATAAAGTAACCGAAGGCTCCGTTTTGGAGGATTTATTGAAAAAGATGCCCGGTGTGGAGGTAGATAGCGAAGGCAAGATCACCGTCAATGGAAAAGAGGTGAAAAAGGTAATGGTGGACGGAAAGGAGTTCTTCTCCGATGACCCGAAAGTGGCCTCCAAGAATCTTCCAGCCAAGATGATCGATAAATTACAGGTACTTGATAAAAAAAGCGATATGGCCCAAATGACTGGCTTCGACGATGGAGAGGAAGAGACCGTCATCAACCTAACCGTGAAACCCGGCATGAAGCAAGGTTGGTTTGGCAACGCATATGGCGGATACGGAAGTAAAGATCGGTATGAAGGCAACGCCATGGTCAATCGTTTCGTGAATAATGACCAGATCACGTTCATGGGGGGAGCGAATAACACGAATAATATGGGCTTTTCCGATCTAGCCTCAACAATGTTCTCCGGTATGGGAGGCGGTGGAGGCCGACGAGGAGGTTTCGGAGCGGGTAGCGGTATCACCTCTTCCGGAAACGCAGGTTTGAATTTCAGCAAGGAATTCAAGCCGGATAAACTAACTCTTGGGGGAAATACTCGTTATTCCCATTCCGACAATGACGCTCGCAGCAAGAGCGACCGGCAGAATATTCTTCCCGGAGATAGTTCCTCCTACGATAATAGCGAGGCGATGAGCCGTACGAAGAGCGATAACTTTGGCGTAGACTTTCGCTTGGAATGGAAACCGGACACGATGACTCAACTTATCTTCCGCCCGAGTTTCAGCCTCAGCCATAGCATGAATGACAATTTCAGTGATGCTACCACCTTGGATAACGAACGGGATACGGTCAATACCAACAAATCCAGCAATTACTCGGAAAGTAACGGGTACAACCTAAATGCCAGCATCGATTTCAGCCGTAAGCTGAATAACAAAGGGCGTGTGTTCAGCGCCACCCTTTCCGGAGGCAATAGCGATTCGTACAGTGACGGCATGAACCGTTCCGACATCGTTTATTTCAACCAGACTGATGCCTTGAAGAATAGCATTATCGACCAGCGCTCACGTTACGACAACAAAGGTTTCAATTACCGGGCCTACGTATCGTGGGTAGAACCGATCGGGCATAATAATTTCATCCAAGCCACTTATAGCATCAGCCAACGGAAACAAGAAGCCTTGAAGAATGTTTACAACCAAGACGCTGATGGTATATATAATGTATTAGATTCCGCCTACAGCCAAAGCTATCGCAATAACTTTATCAGCCAGCGGGCCAGCTTGAGCTTCAAGTCTCAACGGGCAAAGTTCAACTACACGATCGGCTTGAATCTGGACCCATCCTATTCCAGCAGCGAGAATTTCGTTGGCGACACGACCTTATCCAAGATAACCCGTAAGGTGGTCAACCTCTCCCCGATGGCTCAATTCAACTATATGTTCGATAAGCGTACGAATCTTCGTATCATGTATAATGGCCGTACCAGCCAACCGAGCATGACTCAATTACAACCGGTAGCGGATATCTCGGACCCGACGAATATCACGATCGGTAACCCGGATTTGAATCCCCGCTATACGAACAACGTATTTATTCGTTTCCAACAGTTCACGCCGGAGAAACAACGGGCCTTCATGATCATGGCAAACGGTAGTTATATCATCAACGATATCGTAAGTTATACCTCTTATAACCAAGAGACAGGTGTAAAGACCACCACTTACAAAAACGTAAATGGCAACTATAGTGGCAACGTCCGTATGATGTTGAACACCCCCTTGAAGAATAAGAAATTCTCCATCAACTCCATGACAATGGCCTCGTTCGCTAATAGCAACGGATATATCAACGAGGAGAAGAATACGAACCGGAATCTCATATTGTCCGAACGTGGTGGTATCGACTTCCGCTCCTCTTATCTGGATCTGGGCGTAAACGGGAATATTCGTTACAATGCCACCAGCAACTCTCTGCAAAAGGAAAATAACCAAAACACCTTCAATTACGGAGCCGGCGGTTACACGACAATCTATCTGCCCCTCAATTTCAAGATAGAGAGTGACGTGAACTGGTCTACCAACTCTGGCTACGGGGACGGATTCAAACAGAACGAAGTCCTATGGAATGCCTCAGCCTCCAAGTCTTTCTTAAAGAATAACCAAGGGACGCTCCGTTTCAAGATCTACGATATCCTGCAACAACGAAGCAATATCTCCCGTTCCGTTACCGCTAGCTATATACAAGACTCAGAATATAACACGCTAGGCAGTTATTTCATGGTACACTTCATCTATCGGTTCAGCATCTTCAAAGGCGGAGCCAGTGCCAGCGACGTGAAAACGCCGGGTAGAGGCGGACGGGGAAGAGGTCCGATGGGTCCTCCTCCGGGACATCGATTTTAATCCCCTAAGTGGAGACTTTATAAAGTCCGGGCGCAACAAAGAACGCACCGGACTTGTTTTTACGTAGGATAATATATAAAAAACTTAGGATAAAATAACGCTAACTAGTGCATTAACAGCGGAGTTTCAATGCTTAGCTAGCATATATTCTCTATGCCCACAAAGTATTATTAACATTTTAAACGGATTATTTTTACCTTTTTTGTGTAAATATTAAACTAAAACATACGTTATTTGTTGCAATATTAAGAGAAAGATATTGATATGAGGAAGTCGACAATTTGGTTGCTTGCGGTAGTTATGGCTTTTGCCTTCGCCGGGTTATTATACCTACAGGTAAACTATGTGAGCATTATACTTAAGACACGCAGCGAACAGTTCAATGAGACTGTCAAAAGAAGCCTGCGCCAAGTATCTAAGAATCTGGAATTGGATGAGACCCGTAAATACCTCGAGGATGATATCAACCGGGATGAGACAAATTTCATGTATCAAAATGCCCCGGATGCCCAAAGCCTAGGACAAGTGATCAACCATGAGAAATACCAATTACAGATCAAGGATTCTAATGGAACCGTTCAACAAATAGAGATGCAAAGTTTTAGCGCCCATAAGTTCGAGCCGCTCTCTTCCTTGTCAAAACGGCAGGCTGCCAACAGCAACGTAAACACATCTAAAGATTTACAGAAGACACTAAAAAGACGTTACCAGTACCAAGGTGGACTGATAGAGGAGGTGATTTACAACATCTTATACACTGCGAATCTAAAGCCGATTGAGGAACGTATAGATTTTAAAAAGCTGAACAATTACTTAAAAACAGAATTTATTAACAACGGTTTGAACTTGCCGTTTGTGTTTTCTGTTATTAACAAAGATGGAAATGTAGTATACCAGAGCGGAGAATTCCAAAAGCAACCGATCGCCTCTGACGTGATCACCCAAGTGCTTTTCCCGAACGATCCCCCATCGAAACTAAACTACCTGAGAGTTTATTTTCCGACGAAAGGGGATTATATCTCAAGCTCTATTACTTTCATCGTTCCATCGGTTATATTCTCATTGATCCTGTTGATAACCTTCGTCTTCACGATTTACATCGTATTCCGTCAGAAGAAGTTATCCGAGATGAAAAACGACTTTATCAACAACATGACGCACGAGTTGAAGACACCGGTATCCACGATCTCGCTCGCCGCTCAGATGTTGAAGGATTCGGATATAACGAAGAGTCCGGACGTATTCAAGCATATATCCGGCGTAATCAACGACGAGACGAAGCGATTGAGCTTCTTGGTCGAGAAAGTGCTACAGATGTCTTTGTTCGAACGACAGAAAGCAGCGCTTAAATTGAAAGAAATTGACGCGAATGATTTGGTAGCGAACGTGGCTAACACCTTCGTTTTAAAGGTCGAGAAGTACGGCGGTACAATGGATATAGACCTGCAAGCTACAGAATCGGATATATATGTGGATGAAATGCATATCACCAATGTATTGTTCAACTTGATGGATAATGCGGTTAAATACCGCCGCCCGGAAGTTCCGCTTACATTGATGGCACGCACTTGGAACGAGAACGGAAAGCTGTTGATCTCCGTGGAAGATAATGGTATCGGTATCAAGAAAGAATATCTGAAAAAGGTATTCGACCGTTTCTTCCGCGTACCGACAGGCAACGTACATGACGTGAAAGGGTTCGGCCTCGGACTCGCTTACGTACGTAAAATTATTGAGGACCACAAAGGTACGATCCGTGCTGAAAGTGGTGCCGGAAACATTGGAACAAAATTTATTATTACTTTACCTCTTATAAAAAGTTAGTTATGGAAGAAAAACTAAAGATCTTCTTTTGTGAAGACGATGAGAATTTAGGAATGCTTTTAAGAGAATACTTACAAGCTAAAGGGTATGTAACGGACCTATTCTCTGACGGAGAAGCCGGATACAAAGGTTTTACCAAAGGTAAATACGATCTTTGTGTGTTGGATGTCATGATGCCAAAGAAAGATGGTTTCACCTTGGCACAAGAAATTCGCTCTATCAATCCTGATATCCCTATTATCTTCCTTACGGCCAAGACTATGAAGGAAGACATCTTGGAAGGATTCAAGATCGGCGCGGATGACTACTTGACAAAACCGTTTAGCATGGAAGAGCTATTGCTTCGTATCGAGGCTATCCTTCGCCGTGTGAAAGGTAAGAAGATGAAAGATATTCCTTTCTACAAGTTAGGAAACTTCTTGTTCGATACCCAAAAACAAACGTTGGCTATCGGCGACAAGGTTACGAAACTTACTACGAAGGAATGCGAATTATTAAGTTTGTTGTGCGCCCACGCAAATGAGATCCTTGAGCGTAACTACGCCTTGAAGACAATCTGGGTAGACGATAACTATTTCAACGCTCGTAGCATGGACGTTTATATCACGAAATTACGTAAATTGTTGAAAGACGATCCGGGTATCGAGATCATCAACATCCACGGCAAGGGTTATAAATTAATCACTCCTTCCGGGGAGGAACAAGCCCGTGAGGAAGGCATACAAGTGCTTTAATTCACTTGAACAATAACGACAGAAAAGGCTGGCTTACATTTAGCCAGCCTTTTTTATACTTTCTTTCTTTTCCAGACTAAGAAGATCCCGAAAACGTTCAGTGTAACTAGTAGCCCCAAAAGTTGAGAAAAACCGGAGGAAAGACCAAACCCTTCCGGAGCTACAAAAATATAGGTAGAACATACCGCCGTCATGAATAAGGCGGGAATCAAGGTTATCACATATAACTTCTTTGCTTGTACCAAATATACGGTTAAGGCCCATAGGGTAAATACTGCCAACGTCTGGTTACTCCATGCGAAATAACGCCAGATCATATCGAAGCCATCCTTATCTTTTTGACTATATAATAAGATTCCTATCGCAACGATAAACATGGGAATACAGATCATCAGACGTTTGGCCACCGTTTTTTGCTCCATATGCAGGAAGTCTGCGACAATCAGACGAGCCGAGCGGAAAGCCGTATCGCCAGAAGTAATCGGAGCAGCTATCACACCCAGTATCGCTAATACACCTCCGACAGCGCCCAGCCACTCTTTCGTGATACTGTCTACTACGACAGCGGCATTGTTCTCCTCCATTCCGTTATTATGGAAGAAATACGTAGCAGCGGCGGCCCAAATCAAGGCTACGATACCTTCGGTAATCATCGCTCCGTAAAATACGGGACGGGCGTATTTCTCACTTTTCATGCAACGGGCCATCAATGGACTTTGGGTAGCATGAAAGCCAGAGATAGCGCCACAAGCGATACTAACAAACATGATCGGAAAAATAGGCAAGCCTCCCGGATGCGTATTACCAAGTCCATCCTTAATCTCAGGTAACGGCGGGCGCTGGTTAATAAATAACATAACCAAGATACCTACGGCCATAAATAGCAAAGCGATGGCAAATAATGGATAGATCTTTCCGATAATCTTATCAACAGGTAATAGAGTAGCCAGTATATAATAAATGAACACGACGATAATCCAGAACGTAGCATCTAGATATTCCGGAGTCAGTTTAGCCAGCAACCCTGCAGGCCCAGCTACGAAAACAGCACCCACCAAGATCATCAAGATAACCGTAAAGCCCCGCATAAATTGCTTAAAGTTATTCCCCAGATACCGTCCGATCAATTCAGGAAGACTTTCTCCATCATGCCGCAACGAAAGCATTCCCGATAGGAAATCATGGGTAGCGCCCGCAAATATACTTCCCAATACGATCCAAAGGAAAGAAGCTACCCCAAATTTAGCCCCCATGATAGCGCCGAAAATAGGTCCCAGACCCGCTATATTCAAAAATTGGATCATGAAAATCTTCCAAGTAGGCAAGGGTATATAATCGACACCATCTTGTTTCGTGAAAGCAGGAGTAACCCGGGAGGGATCTACGCCAAACACCCGCTCGACAAATTTACCATACGTAAAATATCCAACGATAAGGGCTATCAGACAACATGTAAAAGTAATCATGGTTTTCTAAAGAATTAAATTGTCAAAGGAAAAGGTATATACGAGAAAACCGTACCAAGGGCATTCTAACGAGCAATTGTCAGAATGCCCTTAGTGCGGTCTTCGTATGAATCAATTAATTAAGTAAACGCTTAACCGTCTCGGAAATCATCCGTCCTTCGGCTCTTCCTGCCAATGCTTTTGAGGCTACACCCATTACCTTACCCATATCTTTCGGGCCAGCGGCACCGACTTGAGCGATAATAGCTTTCAATTCTTTCTCCAATTCCTCGGCAGACATTTGTTGAGGTAAATATTTCTCAATCACTTTTACTTGCTCCAACTCAACATCCGCTAGGTCTTGACGGCCCTGTTGCACATAAATCGTAGCAGAATCTTTCCCTTGTTTCACCAACTTCTGCATGATCTTCAAGGCATCCGCATCCGTCAGCGTATCATTGGCTCCCGGAGCGGTTTTCGCTTCCAAGAAAAATTTCTTTACATTTCTCAATGTCTCCAAGGCGACTTTATCTTTCGCCTTCATAGCGTTTTTAATGTCTTCACTGACTTGTTCAAATAAATCCATATCCTTATTATATTATTAACTATCGGAAACTGATCACTTGTTTACCCCCCCGCTGAGAATCTTGGCGAGGTTGGTTAGCCGGTTGCTTCGCCGTTGTCGGAGCCGATACTTGAATATCCTCTCCCGCTACTTTGGAACGGGCACGGGCCACGATCTTCGGATCCCGGTTATAAGTCGGATTATCCTCTATCAAAGCGATCAAGGCATCATCGTCCAACTCTTCCTGAGTCAAAACTACCGCTTTCGCACGAGAGGTAAAACGACCCGCCTTTTGTGCGGAAGCACCATAATATTTACCAATCAAATCACGCTCCTTACGCTCTTTCTCGATTCGCTCTTCTTCTAAGCGCAATTCTTCTTCCGTCATCTGAGCGGCTTCATTCCTGCGTTTATCAGCGATCAATGGAATATCATCCATCGTAAATCCAGTAGCGAGGATCGTCATTTTCACTTTATTACCTAATGTATTATCCACGGCAGTACCCCAGATAACCTCTATATCACGGTTGAACTCGGACATAAAGTTATGCACGTCGTTCATCTCCTCCATGCGCAACTCGGCTTCCTCGCTGAAATATACGTTGAACAGGATTTTCTTGGCGTTCTTTACGTCGTTGTTGCTTAATAGCGGAGAATTCAGAGCGTCTTCCACCGCTTGGCGAACACGTCCTTCTCCTTCACCAAAACCATTACTCATCAAAGCGACACCACCATCTTTCATCGTGGTGTTAACATCGGCGAAGTCGAGGTTGATAATACCCGGAAGCGTAATGATCTCCGCGATACTCTTGGCGGCGATCGTCAAGGTATCATCGGCCTTGCCGAAAGCGTTCATCACGGAAAGGTCCGAATAAATCTCACGCAAACGCTCGTTATTGATTACCAATAAGGCATCCACGTTTTTCGCGATCTCCTCCACACCATTCAAGGCCTGTATAATCTTACGCTCACCCTCGAACAAGAAAGGAATGGTTACGATACCTACCGTCAATATTCCCATATCCTTCGCGATACGAGCGATAACCGGAGCGGCACCCGTACCGGTACCACCACCCATACCGG
>ERZ779645.774-NODE-774-length-17248-cov-1.698017_pt1 | contig 17248 bp, 19 predicted proteins | sample MGYA00511103_ERZ779645 | MGnify/ENA primary metagenome ERZ779645 (study PRJEB29588, sample SAMEA2158521) | human gut metagenome | biome: human gut; feature: human-associated habitat; material: faeces | place: Denmark | collected 2008/2010 ...
TAGATTGCACCTCTAGGACAACCATTTCCAGTTACTTTATAATCATTTTCTTCATCCACTTTTAAATGACAACCCTTAGGACATGTTATACAAATCAACTCTCTCATTACGCATCCTCCTCAATAGATACAACCAATTCTTTATCTGCTTTTTCAAGCAACATCTTAGGAATTGATACCTTCTCCATTTCACTTGGAATCACATGCTCTTTTTTAAACCTTGCGATTACAGTATCCCCATCCTTCACGACAATATTTACCTGTTGTGTCGGTCTTCTTACACGGAAAGAAAGTTCAACACTTTTTTCTACATTTTCCTTACGAATATATTGAGGAACCACATACGAAATATTATTTCCATTTACCGTTCTAACAACATGATCTTTAGGTACTTCCCCATTTAAAATATATTGACCAGCACCCATTCCAGCCTTTTCACTTTCAGAACTTACAAAATCCACAAGATCATGCACATGCACAACATTACCTGAAGCGAATACACCATCCATAGAAGTCTCCATATTTTCATATACAACAGGACCATGTGTTCTAGTATCCATTTCAACACCTAATCCATTTGATAATTCATTTTCCGGAATTAATCCAACCGACAATAAGACGCAGTCACAATCAAATTCCATTTCTGTTCCTTCGATTGGATTTCTATTTTCATCCACCTTAGAAACAACAACCTTTTCTACTCTAGACTTACCCACAATATCTGTAATTGTATGACTTAAATACAATGGGATATCATAATCATGTAGGCACTGAACAATATTACGATTCAAACCATTCGAATAAGGCATAACTTCAACAACTGCCAAGACTTTTGCACCTTCCAAAGTCATTCTACGAGCCATAATCAAACCAATATCACCACTGCCCAAGATTACAACTCTTTTGCCAGGCATATACCCTTCAATATTCACATATCGCTGTGCAGCACCAGCCGTAAACACACCCGAAGCTCTAGTACCTGGAATCGCAATCGCACCACGCGTTCTTTCACGACAACCCATATTTAAAATGATAGATTTAGCCTGAATCATTAAATATCCATGAATACTACTTGAACAATACACCATTTTATCTGGAGTAATCTCTATAACCATTGTATCCAATAAAATATCAATATCTGTTTTATTAACTTCATCAATATATTTACCTGCATATTCAGGACCTGTTAACTCTTCTTTAAAGTGGTGTAACCCAAAACCATTATGAATACACTGATTTAAAATCCCACCAAGCTCCTTATCACGTTCAATAATCAAAACGGATTTTGCACCATTTTGTCTTGCGGCCATTGCGCTCGCAAGCCCTGCAGGACCGCCTCCAATAACTACCACATCATATCTATTATTCATCGCCATTCTCCTTTGTTCTTCCGCACAAAATATAAGAACCATTCTTATCTAACATAATATCAAGTTGACTAACACCTAATTCTTTGGCAAGAATCTCTTGTACTCTAGGACCACAAAAACCTGACTGACATCTTCCCATACCTGCATTGCATCTACGTTTGATTCCATCTAAACTCACTGGTTTTGGACTATGGCGAATCGCATCAATGATTTCTCCTTCACTGATAGTTTCACAACGACAAATAATACGACCATATTCTGGATGTTTTTCAATATATTCCTTTCTTTGTTCATGTGACATTTCTTTAAAACGAACCATTTTTCTTGTAGAAACATAATCCTTTTTTAAATTTAAGAAATAATCTTTTTCCTGCATCATTCTTACTATATCTAATGCGATTGCACTCGCACTACTTAAACCTGGACTTGCCATACCCGCAATTGAGAAGAAATTATGTACATCTTTATCTTCGCCAACAATAAAATCTTTTTTATCACTTCTTGCACGCAAACCTGCAAAAGTACGAATGTTTTCTTGAAGTTTCATATTCGGTACAGATTTCACCGCATTTTCACGAATTGTTTTTAAACCCATAGACGTTGTTGAATAATCATCTACTGTTGTATTTGTACTTGTAGGCCCCACAATCAAATTTCCATCGACTGTAGGAGCTACCAACACACCCTTACCAATTTTGTAGGACACTGGAAAATCACATGATGAACCAAGTTTCCTTGTGATTTATCCAATAAATAATACTCACCCTTATTTGGCGTAATCTTATAATCTGGCTTTTTAATTAAACCTGTCACATGATCACACATTACACCTGCACAGTTTACAACTAATGGAGCTTTATACTTATCATTCACAATAAAGATATCTCCATCTTTTTTTATACTCGTAACCTCTTCATTCAAACGAAGCTCTACACCATTTTGAATAGCGACTTCACTTAATGCGATTGCAAACTGCCAAGGATTGATAATACATGCACTTGGTGCATATAAAGCACTTGTACAGTCTGGATTTAAATTGGGTTCCATAACAGATAGCTCCGGCTGTTTAATAATACGCTGATTTTCAACACCATTTTCCACACCGCGCTCATATAACGTTTTAATGGTTTTATCATCCTCTTCATTAAATCCAACAACTAAAGACCCAATATTCTTGCACGGAACATCTAAATCTTTACATAAAGTAGGAATGATTTTATTACCCCAAATATTATATTTTGCCATTAAAGTATTAGGCTCTGGATCATAACCCGCATGAATAATCGCACTATTTGCCTTAGTCGTTTCATCGGCCACATCATTATTTCTTTCCAACCACAATACTTTTCCACTATATTTACTCAACTCAAACGCTAATGAGCATCCACTAATACCTGCTCCAATGATTATACAATCGTACATAGTTCGCACCTCTTTCAAAGTTACGATACGCTTATTTTCATTTCATTTCAAATGCATAAAAATGGCCTATTTTATTAATCAAAACATTGATTAATAGCTGGACAATCAAATAAAATAGTGTAAGATGAAAATATATATTGATTAATGATTTGATTAGTAATCGATTTATTAATCAAAATAAATCAAAAGAGGTTTATTATGGGAAAAAGAAATAAAGTAACTACACGCGATATTGCCAAAGCCACAAATGTATCGCAAGCCGCTGTATCTATGATTTTAAGTGATAATAAAAATGTATCTTTCAAAGAAGAAACAGTGAAGCTTGTCAAAAAAGCAGCCAAACAAATGGGATATAAAAAGCCAGAAGTAAAAAAAAGATATTCAAATACTAAGAATACCATTGTCGTCATTTGTTCAAATTTATCAAATTCCTATTATTCTATGGTTGTTTCAAGCATCATTGAACAGGCTAGTAAGACAAAGACACAGATCTTTACTATTTCTACATTACGAAAAGATGATCTTGAAAAACACGCCATCTCTAACTTAAAAATATTGAAGCCATGCGGAATCATCCTTTTATATCCCCCAAAATTTGTTGATGAATGGAATGCACTTTCCAAACAAATTCCATGCATCATTATCGGGGATAAACCAAAAAAACTTGATTGTGATTCCATTGAACTCAATAGTTTTAAATGTGGTAAATTATTAGGCAGCCATTTAAAACAGCTAGGACACAAAAAGATTGCATATATATCAAGTCCATTAGATACAACGGAAATTGGGCGAAACGAAAGATATGAGGGAGTTAAAAGTGTCGTGCCAAATACCCAAGTATTCTTCAGTTCTTCTAAACAATTTGAATTATACCCCATTGAAAAACGAGAATACGAAAACGGGTATCGTTTAACGAAACAAATCTTAAGTGATAAATATGATGCCTATATTGGAAATAATGATATGACGGCTCTTGGCATCTTAGCCTGTTTAAAAGATCACAACATTAAAACAAGTGTTGCTGGATTTGATAATATTCCTGAAGCTGATTTCCCACAAATACAATTGACCACGGTAGACCATGGTGCTTGTGAAAAAGGAAAAGAAGCTGTTGATATTCTTTTAGAGCAAACAAAAAGCGAACGAAAACGTATCGTCCATATGGAATATGAACCACAGTTAATCATTCGCCTATCTACTTTCAATCGCAAGAAATCATCATCTCAATGATTTTATCATTCGTTTGAAGCATTCCTTGAGAACCTAGAGTTCCAATATTTTGAATTGTTTCATCCACACTATGAGCAACGATTCCATCTCCCGCATAGAATTGTTGCTTATTTTTATACATATAATAGCCCATAATACCTGCATCTACACTTGCTGCAATCTTAGCTGCACAACTCGCCTTAGCTCCATCACAAATTGTTCCCGAAAGAATAGCTAATGTATTCACAATGGTATGTTGAATTTCTTCATACGTACCATCATGTAAGTAAGCAATACCAGCTCCTGCTGCAGCACCGGCACTAACAGCACCACAGAATGCCGATAAAGTACCGATACCTGTTTTAATATAAATAGCAGTCAAATTTGATAAAACCAAAGCGCGATACAATTGTTCATCTGAACTATTCAATTCTTTGGCATACACAACAACTGGCACGCAACAAGTAATGCCTTGATTACCACTTCCTGAATTGATTACTACCGGTAGTTCACACCCATTCATTCGAGCATCCGATCCAGCAGCCGCATAAGCTTTGGCTCTTGTCTTTACACAATCTGAATCCATATTCAAAATCACATGACCAATGTTTGCGCCATATGAATTATGAATTCCCTCATTTGCGATGGCCATGTTACAAGTGATTTGACAATCTAATATTTCTTTTACATCTTCAACATCCACAGTTTGTGAAAAATCCCAAATCTGTTTCATAATCAAAGCACTATGATCTGCCTTATGTTCTAAACTCGTTGTCTTATCTTCAAAAATTACTTTCCAATCTTTTTCGATTTGAACAATATTCGTATGTGTATCTACAATACGAACACTAGCATGTTCTTGTTCATAATACACATTGATTTCCAAATCAAATACATGACCTTGTTCGATATGTTGTACGGTAATATTTGTGTTTTTAACATACTCAGGCAATTCTTCAATTTGTTCATGCGTTGCACAAGAAAGTACTTCAAGTTTTGCGTTTGCATCCCCATATAAAGCACCAGCTGCTGCTGCCACTTCAATTCCTTTTAAGCCATTTGTATGAGGTACAATCACACTTTTTACATTTTTAATAATACTACCACTGGCCTTAACAACAATACGATCCGGTAAATGATTTAGTACCTGTGTTGCTTTAGCACACGCATAACTAATCGCAATAGGTTCTGTACACCCCATAGCCATCACTAATTCTTCTTTTAATATTTGTACATATATTGAATATAATGAATCCTCTTTATTCATCTTCCTTCACCCATACACACGCCAATTTGTGATCTTCCATTTCTGTCATACCAAAATAAATTGTATCCTTTTCTTTCACACCAAAATCCTGGCGTAAAGCCGTTAAAACAATTCCATACATCTTTCCATCCTGTATTCCTTCTAGACGAACCCAGCATGCCTCCGGATCTTTTCCTTCTTCTAAAAAATATACCATGATATCATCTGGATACTCTAAATGTCTTGATGGATCCAACTCTTTATATAAACGAAGCTCCTCTAATTCCTTAGAAACTTCTGTGGCCTTTTCAACCATATCAATCTTATCTTGAAACAATTCCATATTTACATTATCTAAAATTTGAATATCCATTTCTTGCACATCAAAACGAGGAATCTTACAAGATACACCAATCGGTACAATACGATATTCAATATTGCGTTTCTTTGTTTCCAAAGCTACGATTTCAAAAATAAAACCCGCATTATGATCGATATAGCCATACATTAAAGCACCATATAAATTATCTAGTTTTAATCCCATCTTCTCTAAAAGCTTAACCATTTTCACACCATGGATCTCTACCATTTTTTGATCCATATCGCGAAAACTCATTTCATATACTTTCATCTATTCACCCTCATACACATCTTTTAATTCTTCAAAGTTATATTCCAATACCTTATTCAATTCAACAATATCTAAATCTTCATCTACTGGAAAATCCGAAATACTCATCTCATTGGCTTCGACATATTCTTTAAACAATTCCATTGACTGATAATAATAATCTTGAAATTCTTTAAAGCCATCCCATATCGCAAAGCCACGACCATTGATTACACAAGCATCTTCTTCTATATCATCTACTTTTTCAACCTGAATTTCAATCTCAAAAGGCTCTTCTAAATCATAAACCATCTTAAAAGTATCTCCCTCTTTAAAATCAGGTCGAATTATTGAAGCACAAGGCAACTTATTAAAATGTTTATCCTCACAATTTGGACATACAAAAGGAATGTCATTAACTTCAATCACAAAGTCAGCATATTCTTCAGACAAATAAGATGCCAATGTATAATAAGCTAAATCTGCCAAAGATAATGAATTAGGTACACTCATATAGCGATACATCAAATTATTAAACCCCAATACTTCTGTATATACTTTTATCATGATTGACTTACCTCTACTGAATAATTTCCAAAACTAATATTTGCCTTACCATACTCTTTTACAAGCTCATAACGAATCTTTGCGAGCATATCAAACCCATCTAAACTTGTCTTACTTGGAACAACAACGCGCAAATCAATACCAGTTGTAGAAAAATTGATTACTTTTACTTCAATTGGATTTTCACTCTCAATATCATATTCCAACATTGTCTTTTCAACTAAATTTTTCAAAATATCAATTGCCAAATCAATATTCGTTCCATAAGAAACTTCAATTTCCAAATAATTATTCTTTCGAGTATCTTGAAAAAAAGCATTTTCAATTGTTGCCGAATTCAAAGTTGAGTTTGGCACAATAATACGATTACTTTCATATGTACGAATGATTGTATGACGAAAACGAATACTTTCAACATACCCAATCAATTCGCCTTGATTGACCTTAATCAAATCTCCTTCGACAAAAGGCTTAAATGTTAAAATCATCAAACCACTGCATAGATTACCAAAAGCATCTTTAGCAGCAACACCTAAAATTAGAGCAACCACTCCACTGGATGCAGCAAGATAAGACATAATGGGTTTAGTCTGTTCAAATTGTCCAAGAAAAACCATTCCATTAATAAAAACCAAAATGTATTTTATTAATCTGGCAAAGCTTGCCTTATTTGTGACATCCTTTTTATATAATACTTTACGAATCCCTTTATAAATTCCAACAGAAACTATACCTGTTACAACAGTTACAATAATGATTGATTTCATTTATATCATCTCCAATACAACTTTTTCTGTTCCTCTGTTGTTTGATCAATAAACTTCTTCTTTGTGTATAAAAACTCTTCAAGATCCATATAAATGTGTAGAAGCATTGCCTTTGATTCAAACTCAATACGATTTGTCGGCAAATTCTCTTTTTGTTTATCCTTCAACATTTGATGAAGTGAAGTAATTTGTGGCTGAGGATCATTTTTTTCATGAATAAACGGAATTAAATATTCAATATATTTTGCCAATTCATCCGCCTCTTTTGGCATCTTACGAATCTTTCGTATCTTATAATGAAGCATATGTAAAATATCACACTGCAAAGCACGCATTTCAAAATAACGAATATAATAATCTGGTAAACTCGTAAACGTATTATCCTGATATTCCATCGCAATATGAATATATTTTTCAGCCTGCTCTTTAATATCCTCTAATTCTTTCCAAATTGTAGTGTTTCTTTCTTCACTTTGAATATAGTGAACAATTTGATACATCAAACTCTGGATCTTATCTTCCATATAATTCATGCAAGAATTCAAATACTCCTCTTCTCCACTATAATCATGAACCAAATTCAATAAGAATGCGATAAGGGCGCCAATTAAGATCAAATAGAATTCATTTATCATGAAGTGAATACTAAAATCCAAATAACTCAAGTAATGAACGGCAATCATCGCATTTACACTTAAAGTATTCTGACATTTCATTTTCTCACTGTACCCAACTAAGCACGCAATCACAAGTCCAAAGGCAATCCAATGGCTTGGAATAAGTTCAAAGAAAATAAAACAGAATAGAATTGTCACAAAGAATGTTGAAATTCTTCTAAGAACAAGCTTCACCGTTCCCCACTTTGTCGTCAACAATGACAATAGTGCAATCGTTCCAGCACTTGTTGGATTATCCAATTTAAAAAAGTAGGCTAAAATAATCGCAACGGCACTTCCTACGCCTATCTTAAGTGATAGTATTAATACTCTTTTTGTATCTCTTTTCATATGCATACATTTTATGCGAAATCAAAAAAAAGGACAATAATAATTGTCACTTCTTTTTAAATACATCTTCACTACGAAATAGCATTATTCTTTATATTTTTATTAAAATCAATTTTAACAATAGACAATCAAACCATTGCCTATGTCTGTCACTTTTTCTCTAATACATCTTTTACTTTGTTTACCACTCTTTAATAATCGAGCCACTCCCTCTTCACTCATCTTTAAACGATTCGCAATATCCTTTTCTTTCAAGCTACCTAGACAATGCATGATTGTCACTGTCTTTTGGTTTTCTGGCATCTCATTTAAACAATCATCCACATCAGATTGTCGATATTGAGGAAGTCCACGCAAAGCCGTAGTCACACCCGTATTTTCTTTAGCCTGCATATACTCACGCAATTGTTTATTCAACAAGACTGTGATCCATTTTAAAAAATTCTTATCATCATTCAATTTATCCATATGCATAAATGCGTACGTATAAGTTGCCTGCAAGATATCATTGATTTCTTTTTCTTCTAAACCAATATATCGCTTATAAATTGTTCGAATCAAATGATCTTTGGTCAATGAAATAAGCTCTTTTTTGGCATCCGCATTCTTATTTCTTACACCCATTATTATCTTTTCATCAATCATTATGTATTTATCCTTTATATACGTCATTTTTAGTATACAACATACCATTTGATAAATCAAAAAAGAGGCAATCCAACGACTGCCTAAGCTCCATAATATTCATCCAAAGTTAAATTATTCTCATATAAATATGTAGCTAAATCTACACCTACATAACGCAAGTGCCAGCTTTCTGATGCAATTTTAGTTTTATCTTCCTTATCATCCGGATAACGTAAGATAAATCCATACGTATGCATATTTTCTAATAACCAATTGTAGTGTGAATTATATCGAACAACATCTAAATCACTACAATCATTATCCATACGAATATCAACAGCCAATCCTGACTGATGCTCACTATATCCTGGTCTTGTCCAATAACGATCTGCATATTCTTCACCATAGTTTGCAGCTCCATTATTAAACAATCCAACTTGATATGCATAAGAACGATAGGCTGAACAAGCATTTAAAATAAACCCTTCATTAGCGGATGCTTCTATCAATTTTTCAAATGCTTCTGCAGCTTCCTTTCGCATACGCACATTTTCATTTTCTCCACTCGAAGGAACCTGAACTAGATCACTAGGCTCATAATCTTCTGGTAATCCAGAATATTTATTTACAAGAATATAAATTGAATTTAAATCCGAAACAGTAACGGTATTCTCATATGGATTCCCACTTTGATTCACTTTTGTTACTTCAGGTAAATTTGTTTCTTCCTTCTTATTCTCTTTTTTTGTTTCTGTTATCTTTTCTTGTTTAGGTTCACTTACTTTCTTATCACTTGTTTTTTTCGCAATCATTGAAATCAACAACGCAATAATTAAAATCAATACAACAATCACAAAAATAGCTGTTTTTCTTACTCGTCTTCTATTTTTCATTTAAACTCCTCTTTACACGGGTATAAATAAGACTTTATTATATCCACCACAAATCATACCTAGTATAGCACTTTCTGCATTGGATAAATCGTACTCCTTGACCATAACTTCTTTACATTCTTTGGCATCTAGAATAGCCTGGTACTCTACTTTACCCCCACCAATCGTATCAATCACTCCATTTTCATGCACTAACATCATACTACCAACACCTCTTGGTGCCGAACCCTTTTTATCAATGATAATACATAAAGTCCCATGAACATTGGATTCTAATAGTTCTTTAGAAATACTTGAACTAAACATTGCATTTTTAATTTCAATGAGTTCAGCCAAAATACTGATGGATATCTCAGCGGGGGTTTGAGCTCTAATATCTAAACCAATTGGTGCATGCACGTTGGATAATTCTTCATTAGAATATCCTTCTTCAATCAACGCATCAAAAGTCTTTTTTACTTTTCCTTTACTTCCAATCATACCCAAATATAAATGTGGCTTACACAATGTCTTTTCTAGACATAACTTATCATCCTTATGCCCTCTTGTCACTATCACATAACAAGTATTCTCTTCTTCTGGTAATACTGCATCCATTTGATCATATTCAATACAATGAATCTCATTGGCCGTAGGAAAATGTTCTACATTTGCGAACTCTTTACGATTATCGATCACAATTGTATATAATTCTAATATGCTTGCCATTTTCGCTAAATATTGACTGACATGTCCACAACCTAAAATCACAAGCTTAGGCTGCATATTAAACCATTCTTTTTGAAGAATATCCACATCGATATCTTCTTCTAATAGAGCCTTTAAACAACGCGTATATAAATCCATATCCCCATTCACATGAATTTTAAAAGGTTTATTTAACTTCTTTAAATAAACACGAATCAAATCCTGCATGATTTTAGGTGTTACAAGTTCGTTTGGATCTAAATTTGTAAGCTCATAACGATGTACCACTTCTTTTACCGGCTTATTTAATCCATTTAGATTTGAAATTAACACAACCTCATCTGAATCTGGATCCACAACAGGTTCATTGACATTAGGAAACTTCAAAGGCAAATGTTTAGAGCCATCTGCCTCAATCAAAATTACATCCACAACTTGTTTTAATTGTTTCAATAATTCTGAATCCAACCCCTCAATTTTAAATTCATCACATCTGTTTCCCGCATGACAATATCCATAAGTTTCAATTCTATGCATAATTTCATCATAACTAGGATCTATCAATGTATCTTCTTCAATCAACATATGCGTAGTCGTACACATTAAAACTGTTTTATTCAAAAAAACATATTTATCTTTTAATTTGTGGATATACGTTGTTTTTCCACCCGAACCAATTACACTAATAATCATTTGAAATTTCCCGAATCGCTCGAACCACAAAATCAACATCTTCTTTTGTATTTTGAAAAGATAATGATAAACGAACAATTCCCCTTTCTTTAGTATTTAAATATTTATGCATCAATGGCGCACAATGCGCACCACAACGCGTCACAATACCATACTTATAATTCAATACATCACTTACATAAGCACTATCTTTACCTGGAATATTGATTGCCACAATAGGTGTAGAATTTTCTAAAGACGAATAAAATTCTACATAGCCTGTTAAACCTTCATATAATTTTTGAAGTAAAAAGTATTCCTTTTCCATAATCTCTGTTTGATTTTCTGAAACATACTTTACCCCTGCATTTAAGGCTGCAATCCCTACAAGATTCTGTGTTCCCGCCTCTAAATGTTCAGGATATGCCTCAGGCATATGCGGATTAAAAGAATCTATACCCGTTCCACCAGAAATCAATGGTTTTACTTCAATGCCTTTTACACAAAATCCACCAATACCGCCAATGCCTAATAAACCTTTATGGCCACTAAAACATAAAACATCTATATTTTCCATGGACACAGGAATATGACCTGCACTTTGAGCGGCATCCACCATAAAAAGAATGTCACTTTCTTTACAATACTTTCCGATTAAATCCACATCAAAAATTTCACCAGTCACATTCGAACTATGTGTCATGATAACCATTCTCGTATTGTTTCGAATATGATTTTTAATATCTTTTAAATAAGGCGAACAAATCGTTAAAGATATGACACCTTTTTCTTCTAGTTCATATAAAGGGCGAAGCACACTATTATGCTCCGCATATGTGGTAATCACATGATCCTTTTCTTTTAAGATTCCTTTGATACATGTATTTAAACTTTCTGTATTTCCACCATTTAAAATGACACGATGAAAATCCGATAATCCAAAAAAACGCGCAATATTTCTTCTTGCCTCAAAAATCAAACGCGAAGAATCCATATTAGAACTTCGATTTGCATTCCCTGCTACTTCTAATGCATCCATAACAGCTTGTTTGACTACATCTAATTTAGGAAAACTTGTGGCCGCTTGATCAAGATAAACCATGCAATATCGCCTCCAAAACACCTCCGGCAATACAACGCGCCTTATCTGAAATTGTAAAACAATTCTGATATTCATCCACCCTTGGATCGATGTCGGCCATTTTAAAGCCAGATGTTACATTGTATCCATCTTGAATCAAACCTCTTAGTAACCCTGACATGCCCGCATAAACTGGCGTTTCATTGATATACGCAAGGATTTCTCCTTTTTCAACTATATCCGTAATCTTTTTAACATTGTGACAAACACCTGCACAAGGAGAATGAATCACTCTTTCTTTAGAATATCCCTTAATATTTCCAGGAACACCCGTATTTGGCAAAGCACAACCCTCATAAATCAGTCTTCCTAGATTATGTCCACGCATAGTTTCCACAACCACATGCACATCTTGTCCAGCACAAAAACCAGGACCTAGTCCAATCGTGATGGGTGCCATATCCATTGTCGTTCCCAAATTTTTCTTGGCAAGAATCGCATCCACCAAGGCAATATGTTCTATTTTAGAAATCATTTCACCTTTAGGATCAATCACCATCGCAACTTGTTTATTAGCCATCACTTCTTTAGCTTCTTCTATTGTTGAAACTAAAACACAAGTCATATCTTCAACTGTAAATTTTTCTTCATACACAGCCTGGCAAAAAGCCACATTTCTTCGTATTGCACTTGGCTTTTCAACTTCTAACACCAATACTTGAAATCCACTTTTCACAAGTTTATATATTGTTCCTGTCGCTATGTCTCCTCCACCACGCACAATAACACATTTATTCATAATCTTTATGGCTTGATAATTTTATCAGCCTTCTCCATTCTTTCTACAATATCATACATATTTGTGACTGAACCCACTTGAAGTTCTTCTTTTAGATGGAAGAAATCCAAACAAGTTCCACAACTTACAATTTCAACTCCATTATCTGCTAAATATTTTAAATCTTCCAAAGTTTCATTTTTAGCCGTTGTGATTTTTACACCCTCATTATAGAAAATCATTTCATCTGGCAATATATCTTGTTTTGTCAAAGAGAAAATAAATGACTTCATCAATAACGCACCCAATTCTGGATCTGAACCCATCACATTACTTGCGAAAACAACAACCATTTTAGGCTTAGCCAAGCTACAATCTGCATATGTGTATTCCACTTCAAAATCTGCTTCTTCATCACCCTTTGAAATTTCAACAATATAATCTTTACCCTCTTTTTTAGAAGTGACTGTATAATTTTTTACTTTCGCAAACTTCGTTAAGTTTTCAACCGCAATCTCATTATCCACAATTGTTGAAACTACATTTTCTTCTTTTAAAGCTTCCTTTGTCTTTACGACTGGAAGTGGACACTCCAATCCTCTACAATCTAAAGTTTTCATCTCTTCATACCTCTCACATATACATTATATTCATTTTTCTCAATGACTTCACCCACAACATACAATTCAAGATTGTTTTCCATAAAATCTTTCTGTATATCTGCCAAATCATCCTTAGACACACTAGCTAATAAACCACCACTCGTTTGTGGATCAAACAAAATTTCCTCTGTAAAAAAATCACAATCAAAATAAATCTTACCATCTACACTATTGCGATTGGTCTGTGCAGCCCCACTTAAGTAAAACTCTTCGACATACTTTCTACAGTCATCAAAATATGGAATTGAATCCTTATAAATCACTGCACTATTTTTTTCATCTAACATCTCATTTAAGTGAACCAATAAGCCAAAGCCAGTTACATCAGTTAGGGCATGTACGGAATATTTTTTTAAGATATCACACGCATACTTATTTAATGTAGTCATACTTTTAAAGACTTTTTCCTGCATTTCTTTTGAACAATCATTCATGCGTAACGCATTCAAAGTCAAGCCTACCCCTAAAGGTTTCGTCAAAATCAAGACATCCCCACATTGCGTACCATTATTTTTCTTTACATCGTTAGGATCCACTAAACCCGTCACACTCAAACCATATTTAATGGAATCATCACGAATAGAGTGTCCACCAACCAAAGCACACTCAGCTTCGACTAACTTACTATTTCCGCCTTCAATGATCTTACCTAAAATATTCAAATCTTCATTTTCTGGAAAACATACAATATTTAAAGCTGTTTTAGGCGTACCATTCATCGCATAAATATCACTTAGTGCATTTGTTGCCGCAATCTGACCATACAAATATGGATCTTCTACCATAGGTGGAAAAAAATCCAAAGTCGATACAAACGCATGACTTTCATCAATTTGATACACAGCTGCATCATCTCTAGAATCAAATCCAACTAAAACATTTTCATCTTTAAATGAATCAATTTTTTCTAGTATATGGCTCAATTTCTTAGCGCCCAATTTAGCACTACATCCCCCACTCTTACAATATATTTTTTCATTCATTAAAAATTCACCCTTACTATATCCTCATACAAAACACCTTGTTCTTTTAAAAATATTTTCCATTTTTCCTCATCTAAATCTTTGGACATATAACACATGCCACATCCTGCTTTAACACAACTTGGAACTGGTATCATACGACCATTTTTTGTCTTGGACTCCAAATCTAAAACATCTTGAATGCTTTTAAAAGTAATAATCAATACTTCTTCTTTATTCATTTTCAAATACTTCCTTAAATACTTGTTCAGAATACGTTTCTATTTTTTCTTGAAACAATTTATATTTATGTACCAATTCTTTTCCCTCTAAAGTTAAGCAAGAGCCTCCACCATGACTTCCACCACTTGTCGTACGAACAAGTTCATAACCCAAATCTTCTTGGGCTCTTTTGATGATTTTCCAAGCCTTTGAATTCGACATACCCATTTCTTTATAAGCCTTTGATAGCGAACCATACTTATCGCATAATTCCAGTAATTCTACAACGCCCTTGCCAAAATTAAATTCATTGTTTCCTATTTGAATCTTTAGTTTGTATCTCATTTTCCAAATCCACAATTAGGATATGTGCAAATATCACATCCTAAGCACAATCCACCTTCACCTAAATCACATAGCTCTTCATATGTCACCGCATCTTTGGCAAGCAAACGAGGAAGTACTAAATCAAATACTGTTCTTTTGGCATACATAACACATCCTGGAAGACCCACAATTGGAACTTCTCCTTTATAGGAAAGCAAAAACATAGCGCCTGGAAGAACTGGAGAACCATAACTAATAATATTCGCCCCTGTATTTTTGATCGCAAGTGGTGTTTTATCATCTGGATCCACACTCATTCCACCCGTACATAAAACAATATCCACGCCTTGTTTTAAAGCTTCATTGATTTTTTCTGTCACCATTTTATCGTCATCATCACAAATCGCATGATACACCATTTCACACCCAAATTCAGCCAATTTATCTTGAATCACCGGTGTAAATGTATCTTGAATTCTTCCCTTATACACTTCACTTCCTGTTGTGATGACAGCTGCTTTTTTTAATACAAACGGTTTAATTTCAAGAATACTAGATGTGATGAGTGATCTAACTTTATCCATCTTCTCCTTTTCAATCACTAAAGGAATAATACGCATACCCGCAAGTTTGTCCCCAGAATTTACAAATGTATTTGAGTGTCTAGTCGCAATCATCATCTGTCCAAATGAATTTACAGTAAACAAAGCTTTACGATCTACTTTAAATAACCCATGAATCTCGCTTTTTAATTCAATTTTTCCTTCCTTGATTTCACCATAAGACATGTAGTCATTTTTACACATGTCTAGTAAAACCATGGCTGCATCATTTTCATGCATCATACTCTCATCATTTTCCCAAACGTATAAATGTTCTTTTCCAACTGACAACAATAAAGGAATATCTTCTTCTGTCACAATATGACCCTTACGAAAAAGGGCGTCTTTTGTGACACCCTTAATGATCTGCGTTATATCATGACAAAGTACATGCCCTACGGCATCCTCAGTCTTGATTAATTTCATTTTTTATTCTCCTTTTTTAAATCCGTATTTTTTAAATACTTTTAAAGCTTTATTGCTCTTTAAGAATTTAATTAATGAATCCGCTTCATCTTTGTGCTTTGTACTAGATACACGACCAACTGGATATAATACTGGTGTGGCTAATAATGAATTATTACACTCTGCCACTACTTCTACTTTATCACTACTTGCAGCATCTGTCGCGTAAACTAAACCAATTTCTACATTTCCCGTCTCAACTTGAGACAATACTTCTGTTACATTACCAGCTAAGCTCAAACGATTTTGAATGGAATCCCATACACCTAAATTTGTCAAAGCCTCTTTTGCGTAGCTTCCTGCAGGAACTACTTCTGGATCTCCAATCGCAATGATTGAAGCATCACTAATATTGTCAAAGCCAGTGACTGTTGTAGTACTATCTTTTCCTTTGATCAATACTAATTTATTTTCTAATACATTTGAAATCGAATCCGCATCTACTAAATCTTCATCTTTTAATGCGTTCATCTGTGTCGTAGCTGCACTAAAGAAGACATCGGCATCTAAACCTTTTTCAATTTGAAGCTGTAATTTTCCACTACTATCGTAAACACCTTCAATCGTTACATTTGGATATTCTTTTTCGAACATTGGAATCAATTCATCTTCAAATGCTTTTTCCAAACTTGCAGCTGCCGCAATTGTAAGTTTTACTTGTTCTTTTGGTTCATTAAAACTACAACCAAATAAACTTGTGGCCATGATTCCAGCCAATAAAATACTTAAATCTTTTTTCATCTGATCTTTCCTTGTTTAATTTTATATTTTAGATCACACAAATAATTTACTTCTTCCTTATTGTGCGATACAAAAATAACTGGTTTTGAAATTTGAAGCTCACTTTTGAGTTCCTGTAATAAATCTTCCTTTAAATCTTCATCTAAAGCACTAAATGGTTCATCCAATAAAAGAACATCTGGTTCATAAGCCATTAAACGAGCCAATGCCACCCTTTGTCTTTGTCCACCCGATAATTGTTTGGGATATCTTGAAGCAAGTTCACTAATTTGAAATTGTCTCATCACTTTCCTAACCACAATATCCACATCTTTTATTTTTCTAGCTTTTAA
>ERZ779645.779-NODE-779-length-17195-cov-2.050817_pt1 | contig 17195 bp, 8 predicted proteins | sample MGYA00511103_ERZ779645 | MGnify/ENA primary metagenome ERZ779645 (study PRJEB29588, sample SAMEA2158521) | human gut metagenome | biome: human gut; feature: human-associated habitat; material: faeces | place: Denmark | collected 2008/2010 ...
GTAACAGAAACGGTGAAGAGTACAACATCACAGATGACAAGGCTGTTCTTGATTTCTTCAGAGATAATTCAGGAAAGTCTGCTAAGGAATTCACACATGCTTACTTAAGCAATACTAAGTTCTTTGGTGGCGAGGATCTTTCTAAGGTTCTTAACCTTGAAGAAGTTATTACTGAGTACATCACAGATATCAGAGAAAGAGGTATGAGAGCAGTAGTTAATGATTTAGCTGACTAATTAATAGCTCTTTGAATGATTATAGAGCGGATGTTTTTATATTCATCCGCTCTTATTTAATATAATAATCAAATTGAATTGGAGGATATATGCAGGATTTTATCAAGATTAATAAAGATGATAATGTTGCTGTAGCATTAAAGCCTATTGCTAAAGGCACAACTCTTAATGTTGCAGGAATTGATGTGACAACTGTAGAAGATATTCCACAGGGACACAAGTTTGTAATTAAGGCTATCAAGAATGGTGATCCGGTTATCAAATATGGTTTCAGAATCGGATTTGCACAGGCTGATATTCCAGTTGGAGCATGGGTTCATACTCATAACTTAAAGACTGGTCTCGGTGAATTACTTGAATATACATATGAACCAGAGGGACATAAGGATGTTGAGCCTACAGAGCCAGCTTATTTCGATGGATATATGAGAGAGAACGGAAAGGTTGGTGTCCGTAACGAAGTATGGATTGTTCCTACAGTTGGATGTGTTAACTCAATTGCAAGAGCAATTGAAACAACAGCAAGAGCTAACAAGCCAGAAGGAGTAGATGAAGTAGTTGCATTTACTCATCCATATGGATGTTCACAGACAACAGAGGATCAGGAGAATACAAGAAAGATTCTTGCTGATTTAATTAATCATCCTAATGCAGGTGCAGTACTTGTTCTTGGTCTTGGATGTGAGAACAGCCGTATAGAAGTTCTTAAGGACTATATTGGAGAGGTTAATCCAGACAGAGTTAAGTTCCTTCAGGTTCAGGATGTTGAGAATGAGCAGGAAGAAGCTGAGAAGCTTATGAATGAGCTTATGGCTTATGCTGCAACATTTAAGCGTGAAAAGGTTAATGCCAAGGAACTTATCATTGGTATGAAGTGTGGCGGTTCTGATGGATTATCAGGTATTACAGCTAACCCAACAGTTGGTCTTTTCTCAGATATGCTTGTATCTAAGGGTGGTACAACTATCCTCACAGAAGTTCCTGAGATGTTTGGTGCAGAGACAATTCTTATGAACAGATGTGCTAACAAGGAACTCTTCGAGAAGACAGTTCACCTTATTAATGACTTTAAGGAATACTTCATTAAGAATGGCCAGGAGATTTACGAGAATCCTTCTCCAGGAAACAAGGATGGCGGTATTACAACTCTTGAAGACAAGTCTTTAGGATGTACACAGAAGTCAGGAAGCTCATTAGTAAAGGGTGTTCTTGCATATGCAGAGCCAGTTAATACTAAGGGACTTAATCTTCTCAGCGCACCTGGTAATGACCTTGTTGCTGCTACAGCTTGTGCAGCTTCAGGTGCACAGATGGTTCTTTTCACAACTGGACGTGGAACACCATTTGCATCACCGGTTCCTACAGTTAAGATTGCAACTAACTCAAGACTTGCAGGAAATAAGGGTAACTGGATTGACTTTAATGCAGGAAGAATTGTTACAGATGATCTTCCACTTGAAGATGCAGCTAAGGAGCTCTTCCAGCTCGTATTAGATGTTGCTTCTGGTAAGAAGGTTAAGGCCGAGATAGCAGGATTCCATGATCTTGCAATCTTTAAGCAGGGTGTAACATTATAATTAATACAATAATATAAAAGATGGGGACTGTATGTGCAGTCCCCATTTTTATATACAAGCCTGAAAATAGAATGTACCGTCTTTAGTAAAAAATGCATATATGCCGTTATATTTTTCTATTACTGAAATTATGCTGCGGACACCAATGCCATGGTCAGGTTCATCAGTAACAGGAATCTGGTTGTGGAATCGGGGTTCCTTAAAGTATGTATTGGCTATGTTGATGCATATTTTGTTATTTTTTTCAAACAACTTAATTGTTATAAGACGCTTATTGTCTTTTGAGACAGCGTTATCACACTGCTTTATACAGGAATTTATTGCATTTGCAAGGAGACTGCACAAATCAGTAATTCTGTAACTTGAAAAATTAGTGGCAGTTACTGATATCTGTGTGGAAATGTCTGCGTCATGGGCTTTATTTATATATGAAGATAATATTAGGTTAATTGCTTTGTTGCTGCAGTATCTTGTTATTCTTGTGTTATCCAGATTATTATTAATTTCATTTATATATTCAAGAGCTTGCTGCGTATTGTTACCAGCAAGGCAGCTTTGTATGAAATTCATATGGTGTCTTAAGTCATGTCTGTATATCGCAGCCTGTTTCTGATAATCTGTAAGCTGAGATATTTCTTTTTCAGCCTGAGCTGCAGCTGCGGAAAGTATGATGTTTTCACGCTCTGCTGTATTTTTTTTGTTGGACATACTGAGTGTCACTATTGACAAGAAAAAATATAATACAACAATAAAACTGTCCATGAATTCAATTATTACGGCTTTGCCGGTATATAGAAGGTTAGTATATACGGTTAGAGCATATTCAAGTATATAATATGTAAGAGGGAGAAGGAAAAACATGGAAATAATGTTTTTTGATTCTTCTTTGAGTTTTATTATGTAAGGCGAAATGTATTTAATTACCACAATCAGAAGCGGAATAGTGATTACAATTGTTACAACATCTGAAATTACAGGGATTTCAGGAAATATATATTTTGCCAGGGTTCCAAACCATTTTCTGGGTGTACACATCAGATAAGCGGACATAACGGCAATAAATGATATATATATATTCTGGTGACATATATATCTGATAATAAGAATTAAAGGAATATGTATCAGTACAGGATAACATTTAAAAAGGACATTTTCGCCTAAAAGCACGTAGAATAATGCCTGAAACAGAACAAATAATACAGTAGTAAGTATAAAAAGGCGCTTATTGTCCTCCCATTGTATTCCGGCAAAATAGAAAGATACAATAATTCCGAATATTAAAACAAAACCATAATTAATAAGGCTTAGTACTGAGACTATGTCTGTCATTAAATTCTCCTCCGAATGTATATTATAGATTATTCTTCCATCTGGAAATCCAGATATTGTTTCTTTATGTCCGAAACGCGTCTTTGTGCAACCGGGATAGTTTTGCTGTTAGTTAATTCAATCCTGACTGCATCTATTGTCTTGATGTAATTCATATTAACAATGAAAGAACGGTGTGGCAGAGTAAATTCTTTATGTGTCATAAGTGTATCACATATAGATGAGAATACGTCTGTCGACATTACCTGCTCGTTGTCTGAAAGGTATAATATTACTTTCCGGTTAAGAGCTTCAGCGTACATAATATCTGATAAGTATATTTTATGTATACCTGAATTATTCTTTATAATATATGTATCATTGCGTTCTTTATGAAATGTATCAAGGATATCATCCAGCGTATCATATAAAGCTTCTTTAATTATAGGTTTAAGAAGATAATTAAATGCTTTGACTGTGTAGCTTTCTACAGCAAATTCAGGTGATGATGTCAGAAAGATTACAGGTGAAAATCTGTCAAAGGCACGGATTTCTCTTGCCAGATTAATGCCGTCCATTACTGGCATAATTATATCGAGAAAATATATGTCATATTTCTCAAATTCAGCAGTTGATGCCAGTTCAACACTGCTTGTGAAACATTTTATAAAAAATTTCTGACCTTTATCACAGGCGTATATTTCTAACAGATCTCTAATTCTGTTTAATTCAGCTTCATTATCGTCACATATAGCAATTTTCATAGTATTTTCCTCATTATAGCTTAGTATGTAAATTATCTCTTGATTAATTATATATTGCATGAGACTAAATTTCTATATATAAATCTAATCGTTCATGTCAAAAAAATTGTAATTCACGCAGATAACCTCACAAATGTCTTTTAATAAGGTATTATAACTACAATATATAGCAGACGGAAAACTAAATATCAGTATATGTGGTTGTAACATAAAGGAGGCGTTTGGATGAAGAGGTTTTTGAGTATACTTTTATGTTCTGCAATTCTTGCTGCAGCAATACCGGGCATGTATTATGCAGAAGGGAATCAGTCTTCATATGATGAGCTGTCCCAGTTAAAGGAGATTGATTATCAGCTTAATGGTGGCCATTATGTCAGTGGCTATAATGCACCAGACAAATATCCGGCAGGGCAATTACCGGATAAGAATGATATTGTCAATCAGGGGTATGAGTTTGGAGGATGGTATGATAATAAAGAGCTGACAGGTAGTCCTGTAACGGAGATTTCAGAAGAGAATTACACAGGAGTTGTAGTTCTTTATGCAAAATGGATTGAACGTTATTATTACATTGACATACCTGAAAGCGTAGATGCTGACAAGACGAATCTTACAGTATCGGGACATGCAGGAGGACTGTATGAGAAAGATAAAGTAAGTGTATCTGTTTATTCTAAGAATGAATGGAATCTTCTGAATGGAGATGTAAAGCTGGGATATGAATTATATAATGAAGAGAATAAACTGTCTCTTACTAATAATTCAGTAATAACAGAGCTTACAGCAACAGGCAGTGATAAGACAAGAAAATATATGACAAGATTACAGGAAATTCCTAAATATGCAGGAATATATACAGATAATCTTACTTTTGATATTTCATTTGAAACAACAAAATATAACATTAAGTATGAAACTAATGGCGGAACACTTTATACTGATGATGATGAACAGGGGCGTGCAGCAGAGCTTGATAATTCGGTATATGAGGCAGGAACAAAGCTTTCAGATCTTCCGGTTCCAGGCAAAGCAGGCTCGACATTTTTGGGATGGTGTTATGATGCGGACTGCACAGATTATGTTGCAAGTACAGATAGACTTTTAAGTGATGTTGTATTATATGCATCATGGGTTGATGGTCAGGAGCTTAAGACAGTCAGCATAGATACATACGCAAGAAGCTATGATGTTGATGCAAATGATTTTACAATTACGGTAACTGATAAGAGCGGAAGGCTAACTAAAGAAGAAGTAAAGAATAAAGTATCAGTTAAGAATGTAAGCGATTCTTCTGAGAATACTTCAATAGATATTACAGCCGGAAGTGTATTAGATGATGGAGCGTATACATTTATAATAAAATGCAATGGCACATGGCAGGAAGGCTGTGGCTACCGTCTTGAACTTTCAGATGACAGGCTGTATTTCACAGGCTATGACCAGACAATAAGAGAATATGATTTTACAGTTTATAAGCCGGATGTAACTAATGTGAATCTTAGGGATGACATTAAGTACATAAAGTCAGGAAGCTTAAGTAATCTCTATGTTAACGGAGAGAAGGCTGACAGAATATCTGTGACGGTAATGACTGTAGGACAGGATGGTACAATAAGTCAGGAAGCTGTTAAAACTACAGGAAGCTTTACATATTCGGACAGTACACTTAATGTAGGAGACAAGATTGCAGTATATGACGGAGATGTTGTGCCACAGTTAGATGGCAGTGTTATATCTGATGATGATGTTTCGTTCTTTGAGATTACATCAGCTAAGGGGAATGAATATTCCTACAGGGGTATGGCAGCAGAGGAGATACTCTTTGTTCCTGATGTTCTTCCTGTTAATGTAGCTGATGATAAGGATAATGATCCTGATAATGACAGCATAACAATTACAAAGAATAAAATGTCATATGGCAGTGACAGTCTTGGAGCAGGACTTGGACTTGATGAAGATACAACAGTTGATACAGGCGATTATCTTGCTCTGTATGCAACTGGAAATGATGATATACAGTATGCTGTTATAACAAATGTTTCAACTAATAATGCTGATTATGTAATCACATATAAGAATGTGACATGGGATGAAGTTCAGGCAGCCATGGATGTATATCAGACTGATAATGTGAGTGGTGAAAGTATATTACAGAATCAGGATATCAGTGGCATTGAACAGAGCGTTGAGCAGCAGGCTGTTGACAGTGGATTTGCACAGAGTGTTGTAGATGAGGTTGCACAGGCTGTTGTAAGAACGAATTCTTATCAGGAACTTCAGGAATATCTGTCTGATACTATGGATGCCAATATCAGCATTGTTCCGCAGGATATAACTTATCTTCCAGATAAGGCTCAGGGCAATGTTGAATTATATAGCAGCAAGAAACCGGAAGTAAAGCTTGACCATGTAAGAGCTAACCTTTCAACTGATTTAAAACATTTTGAGAATGTAAGTGGATTAAGACTTGCTCTTGATATTGGTGTAGAGATTTCATTCTCTAATATGAAGGTAATTGTATCAGCAACATTTGAGCAGGAAGTTAAGATTAATATTAATGTAAGTGGTAAGGCTATATGGAAAGTATGGGGCATATTCCCATATATTGATGACTACCGCGTTGCGGTTTCATTAGATCTGTATGATTACACTGGAATTAATTTTAATGTTAATGTAAGAACTGCTGAAGAAGATGATGATGACGAAAGTTCTTCTAAACTTGATGAAGTGATTAATGGAATAGCAGAAGAGCTTAAGAATATGATGGAAATCGGAACTACTTATATATCTGACAAGTCGGATTTATCTATAAGGCTTGAAGATATGAAGGATTCTGATGATGACAGCGAGATATCTGTTGCGAAGAGTCTTGCTGAAAGATATTCTGATATGCTTGATGATGAGGCTGACTGGGTTGAATTATACAGTAAGTCGTTAACAGAGTCACATGTAAGGGTTATTGGAATTATTGATATTGAGTTTAAGGTTGAATTCGTTGTTTCTGCTAATGTTAATATATCAATGGGTATGACCTACTGGTATAAGAATGCCAAGAGATATGTTTACAGCATTATGGTATTTGACAGAAAGGTTACAAGTGATTCCATTGATTTAAGCGAAGAACAGTATGAGTTCTCGGTATATGCAATAGGAACAATAGGAATACGGGCAGGAATAAGACTGAGCGTGACTGTAGGCCTTATATCAACAAAACTTGCAAGTGTTGGATTTACAGCAGAGGTTGGTGGATATGCCCAGGTATGGGGATATCTGTACTATCAGTTGAAATATGCAGCTTCGCAGGGCAGAACAGCAAGCTCAATGGGAGCTATATACATGGAAATAGGCATGTATATGGAGGTTAATTTCCTGGCACAGGCACTTTCTGGAACGTTTAGTTATAATCCTACACTTTTTGAGAAGCAATGGCCATTGTATAGTGTTGGTGTAGTTGAAAATGTGTGCGATTATGCATATGGTCAGGATTCTGTTAAAGATATCAAGATGAAGAGAGATGTTAAGACTGTAAGACTTCCGGATACATATTTTGAAATGCAGTATCTTGATATGAAAGAAGGTCTTGACGATAATAATGAGTATTTTACTAAGGTTTATGATGACATCGACAGATATTTTTCTATAACAATGACTAATCCGGCGTTCTCATATGATCCTGAAACTAATATAGTTGAGGTTAATCCTGGTAGTGAACCTCAGCAGGATGGTGAGATGATAATAACATGGAAGAGTCAGAAGGGTTCTTTTAATACTAAGCCGATAACAAGAAAGATATCTCTGCACTGGGATAATTTAAGAGATGGATATTATATAGCATTCCAGACTAACGGCGGTTCAGTTGTAGATGCTATAATATCTAAGTACAATAAAGAAATTACAAAGCCTGAAGATCCTGTTAAACAGGGCTATACATTTGCAGGTTGGTATACAGATGAAGCACTTACAAAAAAATATACTATTCCGTCAGTAATGCCTAATGAGGACAGAATTGTATATGCGAAGTGGGAAGCAGCTGATATGACTTATAATGTTGTTGATTATGTGGAAGGAACGGATGGTGTGTATACAGCAGCTTCTTCAAAGCAGGAGACAGCTAAGACTGATACAGAGATATCACCAAAGCCTGACATAAGAAACGGATTTATGACCCCGGCAGCTTTATCACAGAGAGTAAGTGCTGATGGAAGCACAACAATTAATTATTATTATGCAAGAAATAAATATAATATTAAGTTTGTTTCAGAAGGCAGTGTTGTTTCAGAAGGAAGATACACATATGGAACTCTTATGCCGACACCGGTTGCATATAGGGCAGGATATGTATTTGAAGGCTGGGAACCAGCTGTCACACAGACAGTTCCTGCAAATGATACAACTTATACAGCGGTATGGAAAGAAGCAGATGACGTTGTATACACAACAAAATATTATCTTGAAAATGAATCAGGAGAATATGAACTTGATAAAACCAGAATTAATAAAGCAACAACAGGACAGAGTGTAACTGCAGATAAGGAACAGTATGACAGCAGGCTTTATCATCTTACGGATGATCTGCCATCTGGTACTGTTGCGGCAGACGGAAGTCTTATATTCCGGGTGCATTATGATAGAAATTCATACAGCGTATCATTTAATTCTATGGGTGGAACTGTAAGTATCGAAAAGAAAACAGCCAGATGGGGAAGCAATGTTATTGCACCGGTTCCTGTAAGAGCAGGATATGCATTTGCAGGCTGGTATGTTGACAGGGCATGTACAGAAGCATTTGACGGTACAATGCCGGCATATGATATTACTTTATATGCAAAGTGGGATGCAGATAAGGTTAATTATACTGTTGAACATCTTGTTGAAAAGCTTGACGGTTCATATGAATTGTATGACAGACAGGCCTTTACATCTGATACTGACAGCCAGGTAACGCCAGATGTTAAGCATATGGAAGGATTCAGTTCACCAGAGACAGAAACTGCCATAGTAAAAGGCGATGGTTCGACTGTTATAAGATATTTCTACAAGAGAAATGTACACAGATTTGTTCTCAAGCTGAATAATGGACAGCAGGATGTTGAATACGATTATAAATATGGCACTAAGATTAATATTATTAATCCGGAAAGAACTGGTTATACATTTACAGGATGGAATGAAGATGTTGCAGGTACAATGCCAGACAGAGATGTCACTTATACTGCAAGCTGGAAGATAAACCAGTACACAATCAGTTTTAATACAGATGGTGGTAGTGAAATTGCTTCTATAACACAGAATTATAATACTGAGGTTAGTTTTAATGAGATTCCGGTAAAGAAGGGATATACATTCACAGGCTGGGATAAAGCTGTTCCAGATGTAATGCCTGCTGGCAATATTGTTGTAACAGCACAGTGGAAGAAAGATGTATATACTATAAGTTATAATCTTGATGGAGGAAAGGCTGACAATCCTGAAACATATGAGGTTGATACTAGCGTTATAACTCTTAAGAGACCACAGCGTACAGGTTATACATTTATAGGCTGGAGCGGAGCTGGTATAGATGGAACGGCTATGGATCCAGTAATTACAACAGGTTCTACAGGTAACAGAAGTTACACAGCAAACTGGAAGGAAAACAGTTATGTTATCCGGTTTATTCCATATGGTGATGGAACAACTGGTTCTATGCAGGATATGCAGCTTATGTATACAGATAAAGCAGCATTAAGTGCTAATCAGTTTAGGAGAACAGGTTATACATTTGCAGGATGGACAAAAAAGGCAGGAGCAGACAAGTTATATGATGATAATGAAATTATCAGTGGACTTGGAACAGCAGATAATGAAATAATTACCTTGTATCCAGCTTGGACTGCTAATGAGTATACAGTACATTTTGATACAAAGGATGGAGATGCAATAAACGACCTTGTATTTACATATGACAAGAAATACGAACTTCCAAAGACTTCAAGATATGGATATACATTCCTTGGCTGGTGTGTAGAAGATGGCGGCACGGTTACATATAAACCGGGAGCTTCTGCTGATAATCTTGCGGGTGAAGGAACGGTTACATTATATGCAAGCTGGAGTCTTAATAAGACATTTACTTACAGCCACCCATATTCATATCGTGTAACTGATGATTCAAAGGAAGAACCAGTCAAGCTGCATTTCTTCATAGATGGAGCATCAGGAACTTCAACAAGTGGTTATACAAGAACTAATTCCATCTATATGGAAGGTATATCTCTGAATGAGATAAAGAAGCATTGCAATACGATGACTGTAACAATCAGTTATTATATTAAAATGGTAGATGACGGATATGCAGAGGTAGACACTACATATAGAAAAGATTCTAACAAGTCATGGAATGGATGGCATGGAGAGAAGCTTGATCTTAAGAAGAAAAATAAACAGACGATCACGCACACATACAGCATAGGATGCAAAGATATAGATGCTATATGCTACAGATTTGATGCAAGTGGTTCATTTTCTGATAAATATGATTTGAGCAATATTAAGGTCAGTGTAAGGTTTGATTAATTAGTAATTCGTACAGACTGGTTTTATAACCGGTCTGTACGGAATGTCAGGAGGGATTGGAATGAAGATTTCAAAAAACAAAATTATGATAACAGCAATAATAGTACTGTGTGTAGCAGTTGCTGTTCTGGCTGCAGTGCTTGTTATCAGAAAAGATAAGAATAAAGATAATGATGATAAATTTACACCAATGATTGATTCTGATTCTGGTGAAATTGGTACAGGAAGTAATTACAGTGGCGGACAGCAGGGAATAAGGATACCAGGATATCCATCTATAACTGTAGATGCAGGAAAAGATAATGTTACAATGAATCTGTTTAACCCTGAAGGAAATCCATGCTACTTTACATTTGAAATTGTTTTATCTGATACGGGCGAGACTATATACAAGTCAGATATGGTTGAACCTGGAAAAGCTATAACTAATGTAAAACTGCAGCATCCGCTTGCAGCAGGAGAACATAATGCTGTTATTAAGATTAGCACAGCATCGCTTACAGATGGAAAGACAATGAATGGTGCTAATGTTGAGACAGTTTTAGTTGCAAAATAAATAAACAGTCATTAATGGATGAAAGAATGGAGGCTATTATGAGGAAATTGACAGCTATGGCATTGAGTATGATGTTTATATTGGGAAGTGTTATTCCTGTAGGAGCTGAAGAGACACAGATAAGACAGACAAAAATATCTTTATCAATTGATCCGGTCTATACAGTGACTATTCTGGCAAATACAACAATTGAAAGAGGAGAACAGTCTGTTAAGCTTGGAAGTGTTTCTCTTGATAATGCAAGATTAGAGCCAGACAAGACTGTAAATGTATCTGTAAGTGCAAGTGGAAAACTTAAGAACAGTAAAAATGAGAGTAAAACAATTGCGTATAAGATTATGGATGGTAACAAAGAATTCAGTATAGCTACATATGCAGAGAGTGGAAACAGTACAAATCTGACACTTTCAATAGATAAGTCTGAATGGGATAAAGCATATGCGGGTTCATATTCAGATACACTTGTGTTTACAATCTCTTACAGATAGTGAAGCGAAAGATTTATATATTATTAAATGAAAAAGAGTTGTCCGGTTTTCCAGGCAACTCTTTATTTGGTCTGAATCCAAATATGAATTAAATTAATTATCTCTGAACTCTTGCGCCAGCACCACCAACGATACCTTCAACTTCCTTAAGAGAAGCCATTGTTGTATCACCAGGAGTTGTCATAGCTAATGCACCATGAGCAGCACCATAGTTAACAGCCTTTTCAGCGTCTTCAAATGTCATAAGACCATATACAAGACCTGAAGCGAATGAATCTCCGCCACCAACTCTATCCATGATCTCAAGTCCATCATACTGAGCAGCCTTGTAGATTTCTCCATCAGCCCAGCAGATTGCTGACCAGTCATTAACTGTAGCTGTCTTAACCTGACGAAGTGTTGTAGCAACAGCCTTGAAGTTAGGGTATGTAGCAGCAGCTTCGTTAATCATCTTCTTGTAACCATCAAGGTTAAGAGTCTTAAGGTTCTCATCGTTACCTTCGATTTCGAAACCAAGGCATGCTGTGAAGTCTTCTTCGTTACCAATCATAACGTCAACATACTTAGCAACTTCCTTATTAACTTCCTGAGCCTTAGCTAAACCGCCGATAGCTTCCCACATAGATGGTCTGTAGTTAAGATCGTAAGATACAATTGTACCGTACTTCTTAGCTGCCTTACAAGCTGCAATAACAGTTTCACAAGCCTGTTCAGAAAGAGCAGCGTATATACCGCCTGTATGTAACCAACGAACACCTAAACCACCATCGCTCTTGTTCTTGAAGATGTAATCAAAGTCGAAATCTTCTGGAGTAGCCTGAGAAATAGCTGTGTTAGCTCTATCAGAGCAACCCTTAGCACCACGGATACCAAATCCTCTTTCTGTGAAGTTGAGACCGTTTCTGCAAAGACGTCCGATACCATCTGTCTTCTTCCAGCAGATAAGTGATGTATCAACGCCACCCTGCTCGATGAAGTCCTTCATAAGAAGACCTACTTCGTTATCAGCGAAAGATGTGATAACAGCAGTTCTCATACCGAAGCACTTGTGAAGACCACGGATAACGTTATATTCTCCGCCACCTTCCCATGCTCTAAAGCTTCTTGCTGTACGGATTCTGCCTTCACCTGGATCAAGACGAAGCATAACTTCACCTAATGATACAGCGTCAAAAGTACACTCTTCAGCTGGTCTTAAATTTAATTTCATTTTTTAGATACCTCCAAAAATATTTTATTGCTACAATATTTTAACATAATAATCTGATTAATTCCATCATTTTACCCAAACTTTTATATGTTTTATAAGAAATATGATAAATTGCAACAGCAGTTGACAACAATAGCGAAAAATATTGTATGCAGGCATATTGAAAAAAGTATGTATAAGATGTAATATTAATAAATAAAGATTTCGATATAATATAATAGTTATTATTTGATTTTAATATAAGCACAGATATACTTATGCAAAGCGAGGGTTATATATATGAAGAATGTTAAAAAAATAAGACAGCTGACAATGCGTCTTAAAATGCAATGGAAGATTCTTATAGGTGTGCTTGTTTCTGGTGTTGCATGCGGTGGAGTACTTATATTTGCTAACGCTGACTCAAGTGTTTCTCTTTCTCTGACACCGGCACAGTCAAGTGTAATACAGGGATCTACATCTACAGTTATTCATGCCAATCTTTCAGGTACGGATGATGAATTTTATGACGCGAGCAATCCTTCGAACAATGGTATTGCAAGTCCTGTAAGACTTGAATGGACAATATCGGATGAAGATTATGATGTTGTAAAGTTTGTTAATCCAAGTTCAGGCGGAGATGCTTATCTGCAGACTGTATCAGGAACAACTAATCCTACAGTATATGGTAACAGGGCAGGAGCAGCTACAATAACAGCAGCATATCATTCTAAGAAGTTTTCAGATACAGGAGCTGTTGTATATGATAATGTACTTGCTACATCAACAGCAGCAGTATATGTTCCTATTAATGTTAATGTTGAAAGGAAAAGAGGTAATACTGTTCTTGAAGAGGCAGATCTTCTGAAAGAAGGAGATTTAATTACCATAACAGCCAATACCTGTGAGAGTAATAAGCTTTTTATTGAAACATCTAATGATTCAACAGGTGAGGTTAGTTCAGATGGAATCGTAGAGATGTATTATAGGGATTCTTCTAAAGTAGTACTTAAGGTTATTGGCGGTGGTTCAACTGTTATTACGGCAAGAACTGCAGACGGAAGCGGAATTAATCCTCTTACATATACATTTACAGTAAGGGCAGAGGTTAAGTTTAAGGAGAGTATATCTAATTCACAGGGACATTTTATAACACATCTTCCTAGCGATGCATCTAACAGATATATGGTTCTTTCAGATAAGGATTATGAAGCATTTACATATGAGGACATTCCTTCTAATGTAGTTAATCCTGTTAAGTCTAACGTAATATATAAGACAGATAATTCAAATGTAGCATCAGTTGCAGTTGGAACAGTATGTGGAGTACATGCAGGAGTTACAAAGGTGAGTGCAGGACTTACTACTATTGATGTTGGAGGCAATGAATCGTGGTTTACAAGAGATGCTGTTAATGTTGTAGTTCCATTTAAGAAGATGGGAAATGAAGTGAGCAATATGAATGTTGGTGATGAACTTCAGTTGTCAACATCAGCAATTGAATCAGAAGTAACATGGTCAACTTCTGATAACAAGGTACTTCAGGTGGATTCTGCAACTGGTCTTGTTAAGGCAGTTGGCGCGGGTACAGCTACAATATATGCAACAAGAGTACAGGATGAATTATACACAGTGTATAATATGCCATATCAGCTGGCATATAAGATTACAGTTATAGATGGTTTTGGCCTTAGTACAGTAAGCACAACAGTTAATATTGGAAGTTCAATAGACATTAAGGCTCTTGTTACTAATCAGCCAAGTAAATCACAGATTACATATACTGTAACTAATCAGGCTAATGAAGCAGGAGTTATACCTACATATGATCTTATAGAGGTAAGACAGTCAGATGATGGTACTGTATTTACAGTAACAGGTGTTGCGTCGGGTGTGACACATCTTACTGTTTCACAGAATATTAATGGAGTTATTAAGTCTGAGACTTGTGTAATATATGTTACCACTCCTGTAGGAGATGTAAGTATTAATCCTTCTTCAATATCAATTGACAGAGGAAGCACTGGAACAGTACAGGTATTATTCAATCCGGCAGGACCTACTAACAGCAATGTTTTATGGTCATCATCAGATACAACGGTAGCTACGGTAACAGGAGACAGTTACACAGCTACTATTAAGGGATTATCTGGTGGTAATGCAACGATTACAGTAATAACTGAAGACGGACTTAAGGTTGCAACCTGTGATGTCTATGTAAGAGAGCCAGTAACAGGAGTTACACTTAACGCGACAACAGTTGAGTCTACTATGGCAATTGGAAAGTATCAGCTTGTAGCAACTGTAAAGCCATCAGGAGACGGTGTGAACAGAAATGTTACATGGTCATCCTCAGATGAATCAGTTGCAACAGTTGATGAGAATGGCCTTGTAACATATATTAAGCCAGGATACTGTACAATTGTCTGCAAAACAGAAGATGGTGCATTTATTGCAACATGTAATTTTATTATAAGCATACCAGTTGAGACTATTAAACTTGATTATAAAGATGAGATTATGTCAATAGGACAGACATTAAGAATCACAGCAGAAGTTCTCCCTATAACGGCTACGAACAGGACTGTAAGTTGGGAATCATCTAATACTAATGTATGTATAGTTGATTCTAATGGTCTGGTTGAAGCTGTCGGAACAGGTAGTGCGACAATACTTTGTAAGTCACTTGATGGTGGTGTTACAGCAATGTGTAATATATATGTTAAGCAGCCTGTTACATCAATTGTCCTTAATACGACAGATATTACAGTGAGAAAAGGACAGGTGTTCTGGCTTAATGCCACATGTCTTCCAGAGAATGCAGATAATAAGCTTGTTACATGGGAAAGCCGTGATGAAAACGTATGTAAAGTAGAAAGCGATGGTAAAGTTACAGCTACAGGTGCAGGAACAACATCTATAATATGTACTAATGTTGACACGGGACTTACAGCATATTGTATTGTTACTGTTACACAGCCTGTAACAGGAATAACACTTAATTCTGATTATCAGGAATTATGGGTTGGAGCAAAATATGCTATTATACCTTCAATTGAGCCAATAGATGCAGAGAATAAGAAAGTCACATATCTTTCAAGTGATACATCAGTTGCAACAGTTGATGAAAATGGTGTTGTAACAGCCTTAAAGGGTGGTAACTGTGTAATTGAAGTTACAACAGATGAGTGTCATCTCACAGCAGCTTGTACAATTGTTGTTAAGGAATATGTTTCAACTATTACATTGAGTGAAAATAATAAATTCATGAATGTGGGTGCAACAGGAAAGCTTATTGCAACGGTTGGCACAGATACAGCAACTAATAAGAATATAGTGTGGTCATCATCAGATAACAGTATATGTTCAGTAGATCAGGAAGGTAATCTTAGTGCTGAATCAGTTGGTAATGCTGTTATTACAGCTACAGCAGCGGATGGAAGCGGAGTTACAGATTCATGTATCATAAGAGTTGTTAATCCGGTTACGGGAATAGAAGTTGTGCCGGATTCATTGAGATTGTTTGTTGGAGATTCACAGAAACTTGGTGTTAACGTATATCCGGATAATGCAACAATTAAAGATGTTGTATGGAAATCAGCTAATGAATCAATCGCAGTGGTTGATGAGGATGGCGAGGTGTTTGCTATCAGTTCCGGTAAAGTTAAGATTACAGCAACATCTCAGGATGGTAATAATATCAAAGGAATCTGCTGGGTTTATGTAACTCCAAGAGTTAATATATCCTCACTTAGAATTAATTCAAAAGAAATATATATGCTTACAGGCAGAACAAGACAGTTATCGGTAATAGTAAGGCCGGCTGTTAATAATGATTCATATGAATGGTACTCATCAGATACAGGAATAGTTACGGTTGATGGTAATGGTGTTATTACAACTGTAGGTCCTGGTGAAGCAGAGGTTTATGTCATAAGTGATGGTGCAGGTGTTGAATCAAGCTGTATAGTTCATTCACTTGCAATAAGCAGGTCTAATATTACTCTTGAGCAGTATGACAGATATACATTAGATGTAATAGGAACAGATAGTAAAATTACATGGAGAAGCAGTAATCCAAGGGTATGTACAGTTTCTTCTTCAGGAGAAGTTATTGGACGAAAAGCAGGAATAGCAACAATAACAGCTGTTGTTAATAATAAGACATTAAGCTGCACAGTAAGAGTTACAAGCATAAGATAATTCAGGTAATGATAAAATTATTATGACCATCAGTGTTGTACTGATGGTCATAATTTTTTGGACAAAAAAAGGAGATGCGGTCAAACATCTCCTTTTTCAAAATATGAGGGGGAGATAGAAAGAATTCTCTTTGCTATCTAATATAGAATATACATGATAAATGTGAGCAAAATGTGTACAATTAGTTAAACAAAAATAAAAATCATAAAATGTATTTTATTGATTAATATTCTCTAATATGTTAATATCAAAATGTTATTTAAGTGTATGGAGGTCTATATATGCCAGACGATTTTAATAAGAATACAAGCATAGAAGA
>ERZ779645.797-NODE-797-length-16947-cov-7.519417_pt1 | contig 16947 bp, 8 predicted proteins | sample MGYA00511103_ERZ779645 | MGnify/ENA primary metagenome ERZ779645 (study PRJEB29588, sample SAMEA2158521) | human gut metagenome | biome: human gut; feature: human-associated habitat; material: faeces | place: Denmark | collected 2008/2010 ...
GACCACCGGCAATTTCGGCTGTGCCGGAGTTGACGAGATATTTTTCAACCGTGAGGAATGGTCGGAATTTCAATTTGAGGATGTGTTGAGCCATTGGCTCCACAGCGCCGACAATCAGCGCTATTACAACACTCGTGTGCCTATGACTCTGCTCGGCTACAGCTGGGGCGGCGGACGCAATTCCGGACAGGACCGGCTGAAAGGCGAGTTTTCCGGCAACGTCAACAAGCGGCTGCAGTTTGGTGCCCAACTCGACTATCTTTATTCAAAGGGCGGCTATGACCGTCAGGCTCTGAAAAATTTCGGCTGGGGTTTCTCGTCATCGTATATCGGCGACCGATATGACATGCACGCCATGTTTTTCAGCTACAATTCGCTGAACCATGAAAACGGCGGTATCACCGACGATCTTTACATCAGCGACCCTGCACAACTGCAGGGCGGCGACTCTAAGATTGACGCCAAGGCGATACCCGTGAATCTGTCGTCGGCTTTCTCCCGCGTCAAGGGTTGGGAATTTTACATGAACCACCGCTACAAGGTGGGATACTGGCAGGAGGAAACTGTCAACGACACCACGAAACGGCGCACATACGTGCCTGTGTCGAGTTTCATCTGGACTATGGACTACAAAACCAACACCCACAAGTTCAAGAACCAGAGCGCTACCGACGATGCCAAATATTTTGCAAACAATTACCTCAGCATGGACGGCACCGACGAGGAAACAAAATATTGGCGCCTGCGCAACACTTTCGGAATAGACCTTATCGAGGGTTTCAAGAAGAACGCCAAATTCGGACTGTCGGCTTATGCCACCCATGAGCTGCGCCGCTACACGCAGGTTGTCGACACTATGCTCACAAGCCAATATAAACCAGAGGGATTGACTCCGTTTCCTTCGTTCGGCATTGACCACAGCAAGACGGAGAATCTGTTGTGGGTGGGCGGACAGCTGACCAAGCAGCGCGGATCGGTGCTGACATACTCGGCGACGGCTCAGTTCGGACTTGTAGGTCCGGTGGCTGGCGACATCGACATCAGCGGCGTTGTGAGCACACGTTTCCGTCTTTTCGGCGACACCGTGCGCATCACGGGCGAAGGATTTTTCAAGAACACCGAAGCGCCATATCTGCTAAAGAACTATATTTCAAACCATTTCGCCTGGAAAAACGATTTCGGCAAGATTCGCCGCGTGCGCGTGGGCGGCACACTCGACATTCCACACACTTGGACTTCATTTTCTGCCGGTGTCGAAAACCTGCAGAACTATGTCTATTTCAACAACGACGCTCTCCCTGCTCAAGAGAGTGGCAGCGTACAGGTGTTGTCGCTGCGCTTGAAACAGGACTTGCATTTCCGCGCGTTCAATTGGGAAAACTCCGTGACATATCAGACTTCAAGCAAGGAAGAGGTGCTGTCGCTGCCCAAACTGGCGGTCTACAGCAACCTGTACTTCCAGTTCAAGATTGCCCGAGTGCTGCACGTCAACATCGGTGTGGACTGCAGCTACTATACACGCTACTACGCTCCGGCTTACCAACCAGCCACAATGGCGTTCCACACCCAGCATGAGAAACTCATCGGCAACTATCCGCTGATGAACGCATATGCCGACTTCAAGTTGAAGAAGACCAGATTTTTTGTGATGTACAGCCACTTGAACCAAGGGTTGTTCGGCGGAAAGGAGTATTTCTCCGCCCTTCACCATCCAATAAATCCAAGTCGTTTCCAACTCGGACTGTCGGTTGATTTCGCGAACTGACAAACCACAAACTGGCATCGCTATGAAGACACCAATGCTGATGAAGCCCAAATTGAAAATCTATGCGGCACTGCTTGTCGCCACCATAGCACTGATGGTGGCTCTCGGACGCTGCAGCCGCCAATATGCGTCGAAGGAAGCGCAGAGCAGCGGCGGCGACACCATCGATGTGGCTATAGAGTATTCTCCCCTGTCGCTGTATATGTATGCCGACACCCTCGGCGGATTCAGCCACGACCTGCTGAATCTAATTGCCAAGCGCGAGCATCTGCACATCAAATTCCATCCGATGACGTCGCTCGACGGAAGCCTGAAGCAGCTGCGCGAGGGAACGGTCGACATCGTAGCGGCACAAATGCCGTCGACAAGCGATTTCAAGCAACAATATCTCTTTACCGACGCTGTGGCTATCGACAAGCAGGTGCTTGTGCAACGGCGCGGAAAAGACGGCTCTGTGGCAGTAAAGTCGCAACTTGACCTTGCCGGCAAGACGGTGTGTGTGGCAAACGGGTCGCCTGTGGCTACACGCATTGCCAATCTGGCGCGCGAGATCGGCGACAGCATCCATGTGCGTACGCTCGACAAAAGCCAGGAACAGCTGTTTCTGCTTGTAGCGGCAGGCGACGAGCTTTATGCCGTGGTCAGCGACAACACAGCGCGCAGCCTTGCCGTCCGCTATGCCGACATCGACATCAGCACCGCCATCAGCTTCAACCAATTCCAGGCATGGGCTATGGCAAAAAACGACACCGTCCTGCTGCAGCGCATGAACAAGTGGCTGCACAACGTGAGGCAAACCGATGAATACAAGCAATTGAGGAAACGATACAATCTTTGAGAAAATGGAAATCAGAATAGATGATTTGAAGCGTATGCTTCCAAATCCTGACGCCGGGCATCCAACAGACGACTACTACTTGATGCTGGCACAATATGTCGACAAACTGTGGGCTGGCATGAAGGTGCTGCCCGAAGTGGGCGAAGGACTGCGCAAGCGCGTGGCACTCGACCTTGTGGGATATTTTCAAGATGTAGTGGCAGATGCCGGACTTTGGCGTTCGTTTGTCAAAATGTGCCGTCATCTCTACGGGCGTCCTGTGCCGTTCTACGATGAGCCTGACGGATATGTCGACGCGGAGCTGAATCAAATCGACGTGCAGTTCATTGTCTGGTACTCGCTGGAGTCGCACCTCGGCTTCATGGGACTTGTGTCGCCCGTCGACAGCGACCTGCTGCGGTTGTCGCATCGGGTCTACCGTCTGTTCGCATACATCTACGATGACGCTCCGGCAGCATCCGATTTCAAGCCGCTTCAAGAGCTCGACCTTGACGACCGCGAGCAGGTGCGCAACATCTTCCTGACATCGGGATGGCTGTTCTGGAACAGTTACTTCATGCGTCCTGTCAGCAAGCATCACTATGAGCCGGAGGTTGATGAGAATGAAGAGCTGTCGGTCGAGGAGACGCTGACCGACGAGAGCCGTCTGCACACCACGTTCGAGCAGCCTACAGGACCGCTCGCACTGCTTGCCGACGAATGGCTGCGACTGATTGTCGACGACCGCATACCGGCGACGGCAAATCCGCACCGCGGTGGCGAACATGAATATTTCACCGCCTTGTGCCGTGCCACCGGCGGCGAGCCGATAGCGTTCTGCGCCACATACGACGATTTGGAGCGTTTTCTGTCGGAGCAACTCGGATGGGGCGACGAGCCTGGCGGACATTTTCCTCACATGCGTGGACACAACAACTTCGTAATCTATGCCGACCGCCACAAGGGAATGATTATAGCCAAGGACATAGCGCAATACGTCAACCACCCTTCAAACACGGCTTTCGACGCCACGGCAACCGATGCCCACCGCCTCGTGATGGAGCAAGGGGTATGCCCTGTCGACCTGCTCCGCTATCTGTTTGACAACGATATGATTCCGGCCGCCCGTTGGCCGTCGGCAAAAGACACGTCGATTCTTCACGACAACTGGGACTTCCTCGCTCGCTTGTATCTGCAAAAATACTATCGGGCAGATTAAACCAAAAGCCTCTTCTGATTGTCTATAAATGAAACGACATAAGTTTTTGACTATGGACAAGATGAAAACAGTGATTGCCGCTGCGATAGTCGCCGTGGGAATCGTAGTATTGGGGTTCTGCATCAAAGCCGGACTCGGCAGTTTCCTGCAAAACCAGAGGGTAGTGACCGTGAAAGGCTTGGCTGTGCGTGAAGTGAAAGCCAACAAGGTGATTTGGCCTATTGTGTTTAAGGAACTCGGCGACGACCTGCCGAGCCTTTACAACCGCGTTGACGCCAAAAACCAGATTGTGAAGAAATTCCTGCGGTCAAGCGGCATCGAGGATTCAGAAATAAGCACAAACGTTGTGGTCACCGACCTTCAAGCCGACTCCTATAGTTCCAACCTCACACCCTATCGCTACCGCATCAATTCGGTTGTGACGGTCAACACCAAGAAGGTTGACACCGTGTTGAAACTTATCGAGAACCAGTCGTCGCTAATAGAGCAGGGCGTGGCAATCTCGTTCGACTACAGCGCCACCACACAGTTTGACTTCACAGACCTCAACACCGTGAAGCCTGAAATGATCAAGGAAGCGACGCAAAACGCTCGCAAGGCGGCGATGCAGTTTGCCGCCGACTCAGAGAGCAGCCTCGGCAAAATCAAATCGGCGTCGCAGGGACAGTTCTCTATCGACGACCGCGACCAAAACACGCCTTACATTAAGGAAGTGAGAGTGGTCACTACAATAGAATATATGCTTGAAGATTAACAATACAGACTGATTTATCAACGAAATCGCCACGCCGGAGTTTTCCAGCGTGGCGATTTCTTATGATGGGCCGTATATGCGGATTAGTGCTTAACGACGATTTGACGGCTTTCGCAGCCCGACAATGTATAGACTTTAGCGATATACGCACCTTCGGCAAGGTCGCTTACGTTGACCACATTGGTTGTGGTGCGGGCAACGGTACGACCGTCGAGAGTGAGCACCTCAACGCCAAGAATTGTGCCGTCGGCATTAGCGATGAGCAGTTCGCTTGCTGGGTTAGGATAGATGCGCAGACCTGCGATTTCCACCTTTGCCACCCCGTCGGCAGCGGCTCCCTGCGCCACCTTGTCGAGATAGATGATGCCCTTCTTGCCGTATGCGTTGCCAACCTGCTCAACAACAAATCCCTGAAGCGTGTAGCTGCCTTCACCGATTCCTTCAAGTGAAGCCTTCACGTCTTTCCATCCGAGATAGTCGAGAGCGCCGAGCGAAACGGTTTTCTTCTCCGCTCCGTTAGCAAACACGGCTTTAAGCTGGTTGCCGCTCAAGTCGCCATACACCTTCAGCGAGATCATGTTTGCGCTTGTAAACGCTGCCGCCGGCGCTGTGGCAAATTTCACAGCGGCGTTGCCGCCTTCCAATGCCTCAAACACATAATCCACCTTGTAGGCAGCCGCGCCTTCAAGTTTAGTCGATGTGTTGCGTGCCACGGTCAGCGTCTTGCATCCTGCTGCAGCCTCTTCGTCTTTCACGAGCGCACCGTCAGCGTCGAGGTTGTCGACAGCCGTCACGACAGCATTGTCGACAGCGGCATCGACAGCCGTAAAGTTGAACTTCATCGGCGCAGCCAACTTGATGCCGTTTTCATCGCAGACATCGCCCGAAACCTCTACAGTGTATTGCTCACCGACAACAAGGTCTTTCGACAATTTGATTTGGAAATAACCATAGTCGTCACCAGGCTTGCTGAACTTTCTTGAACGCACAGAATAAGACTGAGCCACACCTGCGCTGTTTTTAATCACAATTTGATCCTGCAGTTTGGCGGTTGTTGGCTGACCGTTGAAACGGAACTCAACCAACGGAGTTTTATAATGTACCAAAGCACCTTCCGACGGTGAGCTTGTAGCCACCTCATACGTGTTGAAATTGTCGGTGCGGAACTGCATCACAAAGTCTTCTTTAAACTTCATTCCGGCTGGATGCATAGCGTCCTTGCCGATACGCACAGTGTAGAGAGTGTTGGTGTCATAGGCGCGTTTCGGCTCGAAAACGAGACGATACTGCGAGTCTTCCCAACGGATTGTTCCCTCGACAGCAGGAGTGATGGAGAAATTCTTCTCAACCGACTCAACGTCCATATCCCAGTTGAAGTCAATCACAACGGGCACGTTGCAAGCCAAATCAGCGTCGCCTTCTTTCCATACAGGTGAATATTTCACCACTTCCGGAGCAGTCGAACGAGTGCGGTCGAGCGCAAGGTTCTGGTAAGTGACGTTGTTGGCAGTCACATCCACCTCCTGCTCAAAAGCGTCATATTCCGGATGCGACACCTTAAGTGTATACTTGCCCGGCTCCACATCTTTGAACATATAAACGCCGTTGAAAAGCTGGTCGGTTGTGTAGGTGTGTTTCACCGCGCCGCCCTGCAACAGTTCCACTGTTGCGCCACAAATTGGCTTCATCTTGTCGTGGCCATAGAAGATGTTGTTGTAGATAGGCTCTGTGCGGATAAGTCGGGAGTCGTAGAGCGAGCCGCAGACCACACCTGTTGCAAACGTTTCCGATGCCTTGAAGTATTCCATCACTGATTTGGTGAAGTGGTAAGCCTCAAGCCAGCAGTAATCCTTGTTGAGCAGACGGTAAGTCTCTGGAATGTAGTCGTGGTAAGAACCTTCGGAAAGCATTCCCGGCACAGTTAGCTTGCGGAGCACACCGAGTCCGACACCTACGCCCCAATCATAGAAATCGTAGTCGCCGGCGAGCCATGTGTTTGTGCTCGACCATGAAGTCACCTGATTCTCGAGCAGTTGCTTGTTGAGAATGAGCGACATCTCTTTGGCTTCTGGCGACACAGGGTCGTTTGTAAAGCCGCGGTAAAGCATCAACGGCTGGTTCACGCGGCTTGACGTACCTGTCGCGTTACTGTGGATTGAGAAGAAGAAGTCGGCACCGTAGGCATTTGCCTCTTCTCCGATTTCGTGGAGGCCACGGTCGTCGGCGGTTGTATTGGTGACACGCGACATCATCACTCTTGCGCCAAACTTCTGCAGCATGTCGCGAAGGTCAAGACCTTTGACAAGGTTTGAGTTCGATTCCCAATAACCTTCCGGGTCACCTTGCTTGAACGGAGGCACAGCCACGTTGCGGTCGTCACTGTCGTGTCCGCCATGACCTGGATTCACATAGATTTTCAAATCTTTCAGATTGGCCGCACCCACGCAAAGGGCTGCTGCCAAACCTAACGTTGTAACTGTCAGTTTTTTCATTTTCTTGCGGGTTTACGGTTTCTATTCAGAAATTTTGATATCCATAACGAAAAGACGACCGTCGATGGTGTTGTAGGCAATACGCGAGCCGTTGGCTGACGCCGAAGGATTCATTGTCATTGTCTCAGGCTTTGTGAGGGCGTATTTAAACGAGCCGTCGGCCTTCAGAAGCATAATCTGGCACGACTCATACTGGTGGCCGTCGTTTGTGGCGTTCTCGGCAACCACATAGTCGTTGCCAGCCCAGCGCGGAGCCTCATAGCGTCCGAGCGATGCAAGCACGTTGCCTTCAAGGTCGCACACGTATGCGCCTTTGCCGCCGGCATAGAACAGGATTTTATTGCCGTCGGGCGACAACGACTCCCACATATATGTGTGGTCGGTAGCCACTGGCTGCAGTTGCTGCTCCTTGCCGTTGCGCACCACGATGAGTTGTGCGCCGCGTGCATACACGTATGTGCCTCCCTTACGGTCTGCCTTCAGTTTGCGTCCATTGTCGCTGACAGCGGCAAAACCGCCGTCGACAGCCACCGGAGCCTGCATTCCGCGGGCTTTTTCAGTGACAGCAATCGATGTGCGGGCCTCAAGGTTGTAGGCTTTCACCTCGCGGTAGACGCGCATATCTTCGCGGGTCTGCGACAAGAAATACACGCTCTTGCCGTCGCGCGAGAACGACGGATGGAATCCCGCCATATCGTCGGTTGCGATTGTTGTGGTTACGTCACTGCTGAAATCATAGAGTTTCAAGCCTTTGTAGTCCGCATGTGTGAACAGCAGTTTCTGCCCGTCAGCGCTGAGCACAGGATTGCAGATGCCGCTCTCCGTGCCTTTCAGCAATTGCTGCCGGCTGGTGATCTCCACTTGCTGCGCCGATGCCGCCAAAGAGCATGCAGCCGCAAGGATCAAAAGTTTAGTTCTCATAAGTTATGTTTAGAAATAGTTATTTCACGATGAATTTCTGCACAGAAGCGCCGTTTGCGGTGACAAAGCGGGCGTAGTAGATGCCTGCCTGCAGCGATGCCACATTGGCTGTAGCCACGCCTGCCGAGCAGTCGAGCGGCTGGCTGAGCACAAGCGCGCCGGCATTGTTGTAGACGCTGAGGGTGCCTACGCCTTCGGCGGCGATGTTGAGCACGCCGTCAACCACAGGATTCGGATAAAGACGCATCGACGATGACTCGGCGTTAAGTGTCTCCACCGAGCCGTATGTGTTGTAGACGGCCTTGAACTCAGGCATGAGCAATTCGTATGCCTTGCCTTTGTCCGACTTGCCCAAATCCATACGGATTGCGTTGACGGTCAACGGATAGTTTGAAACGTCGTTGATGTCTATCACGCTCTCGAGCGGAAGCTCGAACGTGGACACGGTGTTTTTCGCCATCTCGTCGGTGGTGACGTTGACTGCCGGATATGTCTTGCCTGCTCCGTTGGTGAATGTCAATGACAGGCGTTTCACGGTGGCGTCGCCAGGGTTTACGCTGAAACGCAATGCCTTAGGCATACTCCACAGGCGTATCGACGCTTCGCCCTGAATGTATGCGCCGCGGCCAACGCCGTTGCCTGTGTAGGCGAATTTCAAGCCCTGCTCATACGCTGAGATGGCAAGGCCGGTGCCGCCTAATTGATTCATTGTCCACTTCTCCGGATATTCGCTGATGGCTGCCATTGTCTCGCCCTCCGGAAGTTCAACGGTGGCTGTCACCTGTGTCTCAACGGTCTGCAGACGGCCTGTAACGGTTGTTGTGCCGTTCTTGAGACCTTTCAGCACTCCGTTTTCAACCTTCACGATTTCCGGATCGGCAACTGTCCAGTCCAGACGTGACGGGTCGGTTACAAACGAGTCGAATCCCACTTTCGAGACAACTTCGATAGGATATTCACGGCCGTCGTTGAGCAGCTGCGGCACTCTCACGCCCACCTCCGCTGAAATCACATTGATAGTCTTTTCCACTTTGATGCCGTTGTAGGTTGCGGTGAGCGTGGTTTCGCCCTCTTTTCCGAGGATGTTGATGCCTTCGTCTGTCACTTCGCCATATTCCGGAGCTATTGCAAACGTAACGCCCTCGACGTTCTCATTGATGAGTTCGCCGTATTTGTTGTAGCCGAGCACAATCGGTTTGTAGGATGAGTAGACCGGAACGCGGATTGCCGGGTCGAGGAATGCGATGGATGTTATCGTTGCGGCATCCTCTTCGGGTGCGGTTGAATAGACCATCCAGCCGTTTGCCACGGCGCGCGGTGTGCCCTCGGTTGTCTTGTTGACAACAGCTCCCTGCACCATCAGCTGGGCAGAGCCGCCGGCATCGACGTTGCACACGTCCCATGCGCCGAGCTGCTTGAGAATCTGACACATAACCGACGTATTGCAGCCTGCCGATACTCCGTACACAGGGTCGGTCGACTTGTCGATTGTAAACATATACAGAGTCTTGCCGTCCTGGCTCTTTCCGTATGCCGAGCGGCTGTAGACCTGCGAGTTGTATGTCTCGTCTTCGTTGCGTCCTGTAAGTTCGCCGCCAACCATCACCATGGCGTTGCCGCCAATAGCCTGCTCAAGGGTAATAGGCTGGTTTGTGGCAACAGAGTACCATGCATAGTTGACAGTCACCTCGTCGCCCACCTGCAGCTGCTCGAGCATTGTCTTGTAAGAGCCAGAGCCTGCGATGCAGATGTCGTAGTCACCGAGTGTGCCGGCGGTGGTGTTGGTGCGGATTTCGCCCACTGTCGTCACGATGTCGCCGTGCCCCGTCCATTTCTGTCCGTCTTTCAGTTTGAGGTAGACCTCGCATGTCTTGTTGTCGACAGTGGTCCATGCACCGTTGACATATTCGATTGTCTGGAGTTTCTTTGTAGTGCCGTAGAACGAGTTGTAAAGCGCCATTTCTCCGTTTGAACGGCAGAATTTGTTGACGAGATAGAACTCCGGCTTCTGGTCGGCGCCAAAGCGTGGCGACGAGATGTAGCCTTTCCACGACATTGGCTCGATGTGCAGGTCTTTGTCATATCCCATACCTACCACGCCTGTGCGTGCAGGACCGCCGTCCCATTGGTCATTGTGGCAGTTGGTCTCGTTGACAATCTGACCGTTGCGCATACATGCGTTGAACGATGTGCCGAGGGCGAACTGAGAGTAGATGCCTTGACCTGAGACACACCAGAAGTTGCCGTTTTGAGCACCGATTGGCTTCTTTCCGGCTTTCTGCATACGGGTGTAGGCATCGGCAAGTTTCTCTGTAGTACCGGTTTTCTCGTTTGCCTGTTGGGTTTCAATACGGTTGTAGGGGTTTGTCAAATCTACTGTCATGTAGTTGATGTTCAACGGGAAATCGGCAATGCGGATACGGTTGTAGACCACGCCCGGTCCAACCTGCTTGCTTGTAATCAAATCGTAGGAGTAGTCCTTTCCGTCGATAGTGAATGTTTGGGGTGTTTCTCCCGCCGTCATCGACAGGGCGCACATGGAAACAGCCAAAGTGAGTAAACTTTTCTTCATATAAGTTTTATTGATGGTTTGTACTCACAAAGTTACGACATTTTGAATATGCACCAACATTTGCAGCGTTATTTTTTATGTTATATACATCTTTTTTGTTTTCATAACACATCAAGGCGTCTGCCCGACGCAAAGCACCCCGACGGAATTCCGCCGGGGTGCGCTGTTATTATATGTTGTGATAATGTTACTTCACTACCACTTTCACTGCTTTTTCGCCTGCACGAACCACGTAGAGTCCGGCTGCCACAGTGATGGTTGCCTCGCCGTCAATCTGTGCCGACGCTGCCAAGCGGCCGTCGACTGTGTAGACGTTCACGCGGCCTGCAAAGCCTTCTACAACGATTGCGCCCTCTGCGCCACACACTGCTGCGCCGTTTGCCTCAACGTCGTTGACTGATGAAGAAGAGTCATCGGTGGTAAACACGATGTTGTAAAGTTGTCCGTCGACAGTAGTGGCGAATTTAACCTCATACTTGCCAGTCGTCGCATTCTTACCTCCGTCAACAGTTACTGATGCTGTCTTGCCATTGCCAAGAGCCACCGAAGCATCCGTTCCACTATACTGCTCGTCCGTATTGTCAAGTCCGGCAACCGCCATATCGCCAAAGTTGATGCCACCGGCATTCACGCCATCAAGAGAGAGGGTATAAGTAAATTCGCCCTCTCCGTACTTGGCAGACTTCAGCACCGTTGTCTGATGCTCAACCAATGGATGCTGGTAGTCGTCGCCCTTAACCACATAGTAGTAGCCAGCCTCTGTTACTTCCACTTTTTTGTCGCTTGAGAAAAGCACGTTGATAGGCTTTTCCTCCTTGTCATCTGGATACCCGGGCATCCATCCAACGGTAATCGGCATATTGATTACACCGGCAGATGTAATTGTACCACCGTTGAGCACCACGTGAGCCACGATGCCACCGCCAGCAAGTTTCATTGCTTCAACCTCACCGTCGGTAAATGTCTTTGTGCCAGCAGCGTCCTCAGACACCTTCACATTCGGTATTTCGATTTCGATATTGCCTATATTTTTTCCCGCAAACATAAAATGAGACAACAAGAAGTCGCAAGTGTTATCATTATAATACCTGATTGTCACTTTTTGTGTGGCATTAGCAATTACATCGCCACCTGAAAAATCACAATCCACATTCAAGATACCAGCATACTGCTTATCCTCAGGAGCGGTGTACTGCAATGTGTAGACGTGCTGTGTTGCGCCATCAACATCCTTACCCCCCTGGTTGGTTACAGTAACGGTGACTTTATAGTTGGCGGCATCTACAGCCACTGCCGCGTCGGCAAACTGGCTCTTGCAAGTTGCAACAACTTCCTCCTCTGTCGGCATCTTGCCTGCAACAGTATAATTATAAACGCCATCCTTCAATGCAATTGTCTTACTTCCTGCCTTCAACGATGTCAATGTTGAGTAGTAAACAAACGATGTATTATCTATTGTCAAACTTGTTTTTCCTTTTAGATTGGCCCTTGTCCAATAGTCCGATGACGAAAATACTATATTTACATTCTCTACTTTAGTTGTTTTATCTACGCCATCTTGATATTTCAACTCTATTACTTCATCTTTCCAATCAGTCGTTTCCGCAGCAATGCTATAGTCAACACTCGCTATAAGTGTTCCTTTCTTGGTTACATTATCTGTTTGCCGTCCCAACACGACCCTATCGACATTGCTCAATTCTCGACCATAAGTGTATTTATTTCCATCTATGTCATACGATGTTGGAACTTTTGAAACAAATTCTCCAGACCATAAATACGCAATTATATGGGAAGTCTCTTCGCTATTTGTTTTTTTATATTTAACCTTTATGGCATCAGGCTTATGGTTGAATGACAATCCCCCATAACTTCCTCCATCTCCGTATGGTGCATAAGAATTAGCATTCATAATACCAGTTCCCCCTACAAAAACCCAAGGAGTTCCCAATGTCAAATATCCAGGAATTACCTGATGTACTCCAAAAAAAGAAAGATTAATTTCAGCATTCTCTATTTTTACCGATGTTCCATCCTTCGACACAGTTACCATCTTCTGGCCAAACGAAGTAACACTCGACCCATTCCATTCAGACGGCTCATCTCCAGGTCGCGTAAAATCGCCACCTTTTGAATACATTGTCGAGGTCCACGTAGACGTTCCACAAGTTCCCTTCCAACTTGTAAAATCTAAATTTGAAACCGGTATCTGCTGCGCATTAGCCGTAAAAGCCGAGATGCTCAAGAGCAAAGCGCCGCTCAATAAAAATGATTTTTTCATATTTTCAGTTTTTAGTTTATATTCTATTTTTTAACACTTAAAAATTAAAACAATTCAACGTCCTATTTTGTTGTTGCCCTCGCGAGCAATTATGCAAATATACTCATTCGCAACGCATCCTTATCCTATTCACTCCTGCATGCACCTCTATCGGCAATCCCGTGAATTTCAGCGTGCAAAGATGCGCATTAACGCTCCTCAAATATTGAAAATTCGGTGTAAAGGTAACAACTTTTATGCTAACCAACACTATTTTACGACAATTATTTCTCTGTCCGACAGCGGCGTCTGCCCCAAAACTCATTGCTGACGCGCCTTGCAGCGATGTCGCCCACCACTCAGCGGCACCGCGCTGCGGTGCATACCCCTCCAGTCTACCAGCCCCAGACGCAGTCCGGGGAAATCTAGGATTTGAGCAAGGATAAAGTGTTAAAATATTTGCATTTTCTCGAGTTCAAGTTTTTAACATTACAGGATGATGTTCTCTCATTGGGATGATATGGATTTGTCCAATGACCAATCTCTGTTCCGGAATCGGTCAAAGGAAGTACAGGTGTACCTTCTCCGGCTTAGCCACGATAGCATTCGGTGTTGACATAGGGTTGCTGACGCTTTATCACGGCGAACATGCGGCAGATGAGTTTGAACTTGACGGCATTCATCACACACCCGTGGCTTTTGCCTTGACTGCGCTTGCGCTGATAGTAGTGTCTGAGTTGCGGATCGTGGATGATGGCACTGCGGGCTGCCTCTGAAAGGGTAGCTTTCAACTCGTTGTGACCTTTCTTGCAGACATGGTTGCCTGAGTGTACCGAGGTGCCCGACTGTACTGCCATCGGACTGACGGAGCAGAATTTGGCATATTGTCGGGAGGTTTGGAAGCGTGTGAAGTTTCCCGTGGCGACGATTGTGTTGACGGCATTCACCATGCCTATGCCTGGGATGGAGATGAGGAGATGGTAATTGGTCGCGATGGTCTCGTCGGCGGCGATGATTTTCTTGATTTCTTCCTCTATCTGATGTATCTGGACGGTCATAAAGTCGACCATCTTATGCATGCGCGCAATGGTCTGTGCTTCAGTCTGAACCTTTATCTGGCACAAATAGGAGGCGCGGCAGCGGACACACAGATCGCGCTCGTTACGCAGCTCTCTGAGGTGTTTGATATTCTTGGGCTCCGGACCTGAGGGAGCGAGCTTCTCGCGCATTGTATAGGCATAGTCGGCGATGAATTTGGCATCCACCTCATCGGTCTTGTTCCTGCCTCGGGAACATGCGTTCTTGACGTCCAGCGGATGGAGCATGTTGAAGGTGATTTTCTTCTTGTGCAGCCATTCGGCCAGTGCGATGGAGTACGCCCCTGTGTGCTCAAAAGCTATGGCCACATCGTTTTTCTTAATCTTCCGTGCCTTGAGCCATTGGAGCAGTTGCTTGAATCCCTCCGTATCGTTGGAAATCTGCACGTGTTCGAACTTGCGGTAGTCCGTTTTCGGTTGATACAGGGCCAAGTCCAATGTATCTTTTGATACATCACAGCCCACGAAGTGTTGTTTAGTTGACAGGTCTTGCATATCTTTGCTGTTATTGATTAAATAAGTTAGTTGAATGCATCCAAAACTTTTAGTAGACATACCGGTCTAGAAATCTAGCTTGATGTGTTCAACAAATAAGACAGAGACGGACTGTAACCCCGGAAAGTCCTTGTGACTAGTTAACAGAGAAGTTCACCGTCCCTGTCTTTCTTTTTAACAATTCGGAGAGTTTCTCTTAACTTCCTATTGATAGTGCAAAGATAAAAGTTAACTGAAAACGGGTCCGCCCTGCGGACCTCACCCTCGACACTCTCCGACGCCCCGCTCCCATAGTAGCGCGTCTCCAACGCGCCGACATAGCATCGCCATCGCCTCTCGCAGCAGTGGCAGAGCATGACCGCGCGAGCGGTCACGTCTTCAGTTAACCCCCGACAGCGTCGGGGGACATCAGCCGACGCAGATGCGCCGCGGATGCGCCGCCGCTGGCACTCTCCAGCATCCCCTCGCCCAGGCGGTGGTGGAGGAATTATAGAAAAAAAACTTTGTGAATCAAAATATTGTTGTAACTTTGTGGTTATGAAATCGGTTTGCGCTCCATGGAGTGCGATTAAAAGGGAACGCCGTGCGAATCGGCGACAGTACCCGCTGCTGTGATTCTCGCCGAACCTGGGCTACCATCAGCCACTGCAAGCCATCTGAGCGCTTGCGGGAAGGCTCGCCTACGGGGAGAGATAAGTCAGAAGACCTGCCTGTTTCAGAGAAACTTTACATCGATGCTTTCGGGAGTTAAGGCAACGGAAAGGCAGGCGCACGGGACATTTTGCGCTCCGCCATCTTTCCAACATCCCCTGCTGTAAGCATTCGATGCACGGTTTTCTCACTGCATGACGTAGAAAAACTATTTTATTAACCAAAATTATACGAATGCTTATGAAACGTATTTCAACTTTGTTGGTTGCGGCGGCGTTCTCGTTGGTCTGCTCGATGCAGGCATGGTCGGCGAATATCACCATGCCTATGTCGTATGCCGACGAGCCAAACGCCACGGTGACCGTAACAGAGGAGTCTACGCTGACCTATTCGGGTTACTGGGCTGAAAGCGAGACATCAAATCCCGTCTCCGTTCACCTCGTCCCGGCGGCAGGGCAGACTCTGCGCGTCACATGCACCCAGATGTACGGCTTCGACACGTGCGACGCCGAGCTGAAGGTGTATAACGGCGCAGCATCAATCAGTTATTCATTGCCGGCAGGCGACATGGGCGCCGTGGCTGAAGGCAAGGTGTTTGAGTCGACGGCTGCCGACGGCTCGCTCACCGTATGGATGAAATCAGTGACCGGCGACTACTACCGCGGCAAGGGCTTCGAGGCCTTCGTCAGCGAATATTCGCCAGCACCGATGACCGTGAAAACGGTCACCACGGCACAGGTTGCCGACAACACAAGCACGGCAGGCTCAACCGACCAGCCTATCCTCTCGGTCTGCGTGAAGACGGAGAACACCGAGGCTGTCAACGCCACGAAACTAACGTTTGAGACCGAAGGCACTACCGACATCAACCATCTGCAGAAAGCCACGGTCTACTACACCGCAAAATCATCTACTTTCGCCACCGCCACCAAGCTCGGCGAAGCCGTGCCTACAGGCAAGCAGGAATTCTCGATTGCCTTCGACCAGCAACTCGTGGAAGGCGAAAACTGGTTCTGGCTGGCTTACGACATCGACCCGAAGGCTCAGACAGGTGAGATTCTCGACGCAGGATGCAAATCGATTGAAATCGGCGGCGCAAGCTACAGCCCAGCCACCGTCAACCCCGACGGCAACAGCTCGGTGAAAAACGAACTGCTCTCAACCGTGGGAACCGTCGAAAAGACAATCTATGGAACTTGGACTTTCAAAAACACGCCAAACCCATACGTGGGCTACAACGGCTATGAGCCGGTGATCGGCGACCAGATTACAACATTCATCCCCGGCGACAACGACATGATCGTGGAACTCGACATCAAGTCGTTCGCGCTCTACTATTCAGCCAACGCAAACTATCCGCGCGCCAAGTTTGAGGTGTACAGCGGAAAAGGCACCACCGGCGAACTCCTGTGGTCGCTCACCGGCGAGGCCGACAAGAACGTGGGTCCGGGCAAGATTCTGCGCTCAAAGAGTGTCGACGGCGCACTCACAGTGGTGTTCGACGCCAAGACCGAAACATCGGGCTACACAGCCAAGGGCTGGGACGCCGAGGTGCGCGAATACCGCCAACGCCCGATGGAGGTAAGCTCCGTCAAGGCTACGCAGGCAAGCACCGACATCGTCAACAAGGGCGCTGTCAACCAGGAACTCCTCGGCGTGGACATCCAGACTGCCGGCAACCTCAGTCCGATGGTGCTGAAGGGCATCAAATTCAACATGAAGGGCTGCCAGGCAAACATTGCCAAACTCCACGTCTACACTTCAGGTCAGAAAAACGAGCTTACCAAAGAGACTTCAATCGCCGACATCGACGTGACCGCCGAGACGGCTGAGGCAAACATCACGTTCGCCCGTCCGCTTGAGCTTGCCGAGGGAAGCAACTACTTCTGGCTGACTGCCGACAT
>ERZ779645.800-NODE-800-length-16910-cov-7.058677_pt1 | contig 16910 bp, 9 predicted proteins | sample MGYA00511103_ERZ779645 | MGnify/ENA primary metagenome ERZ779645 (study PRJEB29588, sample SAMEA2158521) | human gut metagenome | biome: human gut; feature: human-associated habitat; material: faeces | place: Denmark | collected 2008/2010 ...
GGAAAGCCATTTTAGGGCTTTCCCGCCCATTTCAATTTTGGGAGAAGAAAGGCCCCAAAATGAACGAGTGCGGCCAAACACTTTTAGGGATTGGCCACCTTGTCCACCCATCCAGCGGGGCGGCGGGGAACGGTCAAGGCCGGGCGTCAGCCCATTCATTTCAGCCTTGACGGTTTCCTGCCGTCCTGCTACTTTTCCCGGAGTGTGGCCACACATCTGGTCACGGTGTCCAGAGCTTTGGGACTTTTTGTCCCATAGGCCGGGGGCGGAGGACGAGGGACGGGGGCTTTCATAATACGCCCTGTCTGCTGCTGAAATCAGCCCTTTGTTTCCGGCTTACCAGCCCCAAACAAAGCCCTGCTTTCCTGCCGCGTCAAATGCCCTTGCCCTCCCCGGCGGCAACGGTATTTTCAGGGCAACGCCGACAGAGCGTATAACACACTACACTTTGCAAGCAAAGTCGTGTGCCAAGGGGCAAGCCCCTTTGGAAACCCCAGACAACAAAACAGGCTGAATATCTCGCACTTTCCCGGTGCTTGATACTCAGCCTTTATTTGTTGTCAGCAGCCCCCGTTTCGTGGTCTGCGTGTAGTTCCTTGTAAACTGACCTAAATTATATCATAAATGACATCTCCATTCCACCAAAAAAAGACGTACCACCATTTCTGATGATACGTCCTCACATCTATCTGGCTTTATCTTCTCTTACCTTCGGTACTTCCTTGTGTGCCGCTTCCTGCTTCACCTCATCCACACCTCTTGCCTCAAATGCATCTGCATTATACTGATACTCCTGTGGTTCGGCGACCATCGGCAAATATACAATCTCTGCTTCCACTCTCTCAGCTCCTGCCCTCTCCGGCTCTGTCTGTTCATGTGCTTTCGCATTCTCCATATGCTTTTCCTTATCAAGCTGCACATTCATAGCGAGATTATCCAGCTTATCAATCGAAGCATCCAGATGAAGTTCCATTGATACAAGCATCTTTTTCACTGCTTTCATCGGAGCAAGTACTGCCTTTGTAATGGGATGTTTCTGCTCTTTCTGTGAATAATCCACCTCCAGCTTGTCAGCAAAAGTGCGGAATGCATTGGCTGCTGTCTGCCCGGCTTCTCGAAATCCTTTTGCAAGAAGTGCGGTCTTTGCTATATCCTTATCTGTAGTCTTGATTGCACCTCTTACATCCTCACGGATATCAAGAAGTTTTTTCTTAATTCCTAAGAACTCAGACACCCTGTATAATGCAGCTCTTCCCTTTTCCTTTGCTTCTTCGACTATGCCCTTAGCAGTAGATCTGATCTGTTCTTTCACTTCAGATACCTGCGTCTTTATCTGCTCACATTTGGCATTAAGTCGCTCCTGTGCTTCCGACAATGCCTTTTTAGCATTATTGACAAGTGTATCTTCCTGCATTTCTTTGATCTGGTTCTGCATGTTGGTGAGTTCTTCCGTCATGGAATCAATCTTTTTCTCCAGTCCATCCACATAGCTGCATATCTCAAATACATCGTTTGCCTGCTCCTTCATGGCATTTTTCTTTAGTAATTCGAGAAGTTCTCTTATGACCTCCTCGTTGGTAAGTGTTTTTCCTGCTTCTATATCCATTCTGTTTCCTCCATTCTGTAAATGGGGCAGCCTTGGCCGCCCCTGTAACATGATTACTAATTATCGAAAGGGCGTTGCCTCTTTGTCCTTCTCTTTATCGGGATTGCCATGATGTTTCTCGGCACTCTCCCTCGCCTTTTCGTTGCTCTTATCCTTTGCTTTCTCATATTCAGAGATAATCTCATTATAGAGTTTTTCCCTGAAATCCTTTGTGACCGGATAGCAGACATCCTGATAGATGGGCTTGCCCTGCTCGTCCACCTGCTTTGTCTTATAAGAAGGCATTGATACAAAGATTTTCTCTTTGCCCTGCACGATATTGATGTTATTTACGATGAAACTGTTTTCAAAGTAAATACGGGCAAGTCCTTTGATGTTACTGCCTTCCCTCTCATAAGGTGTCACAGTTACGGAAAACTCAGGCATTTCACGTGTTCTGTCCTGCTTCTGTGTCTCCTCTTTCTCTGGTTCCTTGATTCTTGCATAGGCATCAAGGATATTGGTATAGAGTTCCTCACGAAACTCTGCTGTGATAGGATTACACACATCCTTATAAATCACACCATTGCTTTCATCACGCTCATTGGAGCGGTATCTAGGCATTGAAACAAAAAGCTCTCCCTTGTCCTTATTCTCAAGGATTGCAATATTGGTAATCTTAAATGAATCACCGAATACTACTGTTGCAAATCCTTTGATATTGCTGCCCTCTTTTGCTCTTACTTCGTTTACCTTAATTGAATACTTCATATGCTATTCCTCGCTTTCTTTTTGTTCTTTGTTTTTCTCCGGTATGATAAGCTCACACCAAAGCTGTTCTATCTGTTCACAAGACAATCTGCCATTTAACCAGTTGCCAAGTGTAACAACCATTCCGTCCTGCTCGTAGTAGAGCCACTCCTGTGTTTCAATGTTCCCCTCATACACGATAGTCACATCAAAATCAGGCATGAATAATCCGTCCTCCTCATCCCATACACAGGCTATTCCCTGTCTGAGTGTCAGATTCATGCTTTCGACATATACAGACCAGCCGCTTACGACTATCTGAAAGTCATCATCAATTTCCGCAATATCATCCTCGATGTCGATTAGCTCTTCCATTTCCGATACTGCCTCTTCTATCTCACCTAACCGGTATCTCTTATTCATCCATCACCGCCTCCTTATAAATGCACCTGACCACAAAACGCATGGTTCCTTTCTGGGAACAGGTAAAAAGAGTTAATTCTTTTTCATCGCCCTGTGTCTTGATGCTGTTATCATACGGATTTACTATCTCTGTCTCTGTTACCTCATAGATGTTCTTTAGCCCATTTTTGTCGGTTATCATCAATTCATCACCTATGGATATCTGACTTAGTGGTGTAAAAAATGTGCCATATCTGCTGCCATTGTGACCGCACAATACGCAGTTGCCACTCTCACCGATTCCTGCTGTTTCTTCTATATGACCAATCCCGGCATTAAGTACTTTACTTGTGGTTCCTTCCATTACCGGATACCTGATATCTAAGCCCGGTATCTCAATGATGCCGATAACACCGCCTTCTTTAAGAATGGCTTCATCCTCTTTACTAATGGAGGTTTGCTCTTCCTCCACATCTGTTTCTTCATCGTAATCATCCTCCAATGTCTGCTCAAATTCACTTATGAGCTGTTCTGTCTGTTTTTCTCCTGTTGCCCGCCAGAAAAAAGGGACTGCCATAATGGCAATCCCTGCTGTAATCAGTAGTCCTGCGACCACTTTTCTTATGCTCATATTATTCACTCTCCTATCGTGTTCTGCCCTCTCTGTCGGCTGGATAAGCACCTTTATCCTCTGCTACAATTGCTGCAGCTTCCATCCTGTCATCTGCCTCTCTTTCTTCCTCCGGTCCGCTCAGGTCTGCATCCACAGTCTTTGCGTTCTCAAGGTCAAGCTGGGCATTCAGTTCACACTGTCTTGCCAGCTTTTCTTCCAGCTCCGTGCTGTATGCAAATGGCTTATCATACTCAGTCTTTGATGCTTCAAGGTCATTCTGGTACTGCTCAATCTTCTTTTCTAAGAAATCAATGTTCTCATGAAGTCCATTAAACAGGTTTTCAAGCTTCACCATGCTGCCGACAGGACTTGTAGAAAGCTCTGCCTTGTACTCAGTCTTTCCACGAAGCACCATATAATTGATGCCAAGGAAGTTCTTTTCCACAAGCAGCTCCAATCCGTGGAATTTACCGATTGCAGTTGTCTCTCCGGTCTTGCACTTGCTGATTGCTTCAAGCATCATCGTTCCGCCATCCACTCGCTCTGTGTAAGTTGCTTTGCCTATGGTGATGGCAAATTCCGGATTATCAATCAGCTCCTTATCCCTTGCTTTTACATCCTCTCTCACATTTGCAAGCTTTTCTGTTGCTGTCTTAATGAGCTTCGGATACTTGATCATAAAGTTATCCTGCAAGCCATATCTCTGATTGTCATAGGATGCCTTTAAGAGCTTTAATCTCTGGACATCATTGTCAATCTCCATCTTTTCCTTGATCAAAGGATTACCTGTAGCAACCGCCTTGATCTCTGCATAGGAAAGTGTAGCCTCGTCGATATCCTCGCAGCTTCGGCTTACAGCCTTGCTTGTCATAACCTGACTGATAAAACGCTGCTTATTCTCGACAAGTGACCAGTTGTATGCATCAAAGGTTCCTTTGGTGACATATCTGTAGATTGCCACCTCTTCATTTTCGTTGCCTTGTCGTATGCCTCGTCCTTCCCTCTGTTCAATAGAAGAAGGCTTCCACGGACAATCGACATGGTGCATTGCAACAAGGTGTGTCTGCACATTGACACCTGTTCCACACTTATCTGTTGAACCGATAAGAACCTTCTTTTTACCTGTCCTCATCTCCTTAAAAAGTGCGTCCCTCTGTGCGTCAGTCTTAGCATCATGGATAAAAGCTATCTCCTCTGCCGGAATACCATACTGGATAAGTGTTTCTTTCAGATAATCATAGATGGTAAAATCCTTATCCGGTCCCGGTGTACCGATGTCCGAAAAAATAAGCTGGCAGCCTATATGACCATCAGCATTTCCTTTCTCATATTCTTTCCACACATTCTCTGCTACCTTATTGAGCTTTCCATCCGGATTGTTCGGTGCATCCTTATCAATCAGCCTTGCATCCGTTCCAAGAAGGCGTGCCTCATGGGTAATCTTTAGGAAGTTATCTACACTTGGGTCAACTCCACCACTTCGGATACGCTCTGCCCTCACAACAAAATCTTCCATGACCTGCTTTACATACCAGTCAGGCTCTGACTCCACTATGATAGGCTTCCCACCACGAAGTGCCGGCACATCAAGGTCAAGCATGTCTGCTGTCTGCACATCGGCTACCTCACGGAATATATTCATAAGCTCCGGCAGATTCGTAAACTTATTGAATCTGCTCTTAAAACGGAAACCGCTTCCCTCTACAGTAAGCTCCAGTGCTGTTGTCACTTCACCAAAGTTCGCTGCCCATGAATCAAAGTGATAAATCCCCATCTCTTCAAGTGCCGCTTTCTGCAAGTAAAGCTGCATGACATACATCTCACACATGGTATTGGATATTGGTGTACCTGTTGCAAATACAATGCCTCTGCCATCATTTATCTCTGATAGATACTGGCATTTAAGCTGCATATCCGTTGACTTTTTCGCTCCACTGCTGCTGATACCTGACACATTATTCATCTTGGAAAAAATCGCAAGGTTCTTAAAATTATGTGCTTCGTCTACCATGATAGAATCTACACCAAGTTCCTCAAAGGTTATAAGGTCATCCTTCCTGCTCTCATCTGATAAGGATTTCAGCTGCTCCTCCAGCTTTTTCTTCTGGCTTTCCATCTGTTTTACAGTCCAACGCTCCCCGTTACGCTCCTTCATCTCATCAATCGCATAGCTGATTTCATCAATCTGCTCATTGAGCATTCTTTCCTTTCTCTCTGCTGAGATCGGGATTTTTTCAAACTGCGAGTGCGACATGATGATACAGTCATAGTCACCTGTTGCAATCCTTGATACGAACTGCTTCCTGCGGCTCTTTTCAAAATCACGCTCTGTGGCAACCAGGATATTTGCTGACGGATAAAGCCTTAAAAACTCTGATGCCGTCTGACCGATAAGTGGCTTTGGAACAACCATGATTGTCTTATTGGCAAGTCCGAGTCTCTTCTGCTCCATGCAGGCAGCCATCATCTCAAAGGACTTTCCGGCACCAACGCAGTGTGCCAACAGGGTGTTTCCTCCAAGAAGGATTCTTGCCACCGCATTCTTCTGATGTGGCTTTAACTCAATCGCCGGATTCATTCCCGGAAACTGTAAGTGACTTCCGTCATACTCACGCAGACGGATATTATTGAATGTCTCGTTGTAATACTCCACATATTTCTGTCTTCGCTCCGGCTCTGCAAACAGCCATTCCTTGAACTTCTCCTTGATCATGTTCTGCTTTTCCCTTGCAAGCATTGTCTCATTCTTATTGACTTCGTAATGATATTTGCCATCACCGTCATCAATCCTGTCCCTGACTGTTACAGTTTTAAGATTCAGTGTATCCTCAAAAATAGAATAAGCATCCATGCGGCTTGTACCATAAGTCTTAGTAGCTGCCACTGAATGCTTATCCATGCTTTTATTCTCAATGAACCATTCCATACTCATTTTATTTAAGTGTACCTGAATACCCGAATTATAATACTGGCTTCTGACTGCTCTTGCTCTCCTTGGTGTATTAAGAAGCTCATAGATAAACTGCTCATAATCAAGCGGCTCAATCCAAGTCGTACCAATTTTTACATCAATATCCGAAGCTTCAATCCATTCCGGCTGCACCTTTTCAAGTGCTGCCACATTTCCTGCAAATCTTTCTGCCTGCGGATTGTCTGTATCAGCCGCCATAGCCTTTGCTACACGAAGTTTGTCTCTCACATTTCCCGAAAGATACTCGTCTGCTGTCTCCCAGCCGATGTCGGGATTGTTCTCGTTGTAGCGGTCTGGATTTAGGAAAACCAGTCCGTCCAGCTCTTCCACAAGGACTGCCCTTCTAAGCTCTGCCAAAGCATCATCACTAAATGTTATCTCATCAGCTGTCTGCCCGGACTTTTCTGCAAGTTCTTCCTTTGCATTAGTAATATCCGGCTCATAGATAGAGAGCATATAGGCAAGATTTACATATCCAAATTCATTGACGGATACATTTAATGCTTCCACAGCAGTCTCAACCCTGTCTATGACAGTCTTTGCCTTAATCGTCTGCTTATAAAACATATCCGCTTTTTTCACCTCCCCGTCTTCATTTACTTCCTCAAGACTGCAAAGAAGTGGGTAATCGCTGTCATCCCTGAAAGCTATTCTGTTTGCTTTTGAAGTAATGGCGCCATACTGCTTTACAAATGCATCATATTTTACATTAAGAAGTCTCTGCTTATCAGAAAGCTCCTCCTCGCTGCAGCCATCCATCTGGATATCAATCAGCTCTCTTGTTATCTGTCTGATTTCATCAAGGCTTCGGATTCGCTCCTCGGCAGTCTGTGATACTTCTTTTTTTACCATCTCGGAATTTTCCCTGTAATAGAGTTTTCCTTCAAAAAATGTGTAAGTGTAGTTTCTCACATCCGGATCAGCCGGAATAACTTCCTCCGTCTGCTCCGCCTCATCTGCCACTCTCTCAAAATCTGTCATCTGTGCTTTGATATTACCGATAGCTTTGTTTAATGCTTCATAAATATTGAAGTTCTCATCATCATTCACGCAGACTGTGTATCTGCTGTCCTGTCCGTAAATCCTTGTATCATATTTCATAGAACCAAGCATCATTTCCGGATGCTCTGCAAAATAAGAGTTGACTGCAATGCCATTCTCAGTTACACCAAGGTGTACCCAGTCCGGCTCAATATCAATCTTTCTCTCCCTTTTCTGCAAAAACAGGATATCTGCTGTCACTTCGGTTCCTGCATTATCTTTAAATGCAGTATTCGGAAGTCTTATCGCTCCCACAAGCTCTGCTCTTTCAGCCAGATACTTTCGGATAGTAGGATTTGCCTTATCAAGTGTTCCCTTTGTAGTAATCACCGCAACCATGCCTCCCGGTCTTACCTGATCAAGTGCTTTTGCCAGAAAATAATCGTGGATACGGAAGTTATACTTGTTGTACTTCGGATCAAAAACCTTATAATCACCAAATGGCACATTTCCGACAACTACATCAAAGAAGTTATCCGGATATGTGGTATTCTCAAATCCTGTGATACTGATATTGGCATTCTGATAAAGCTGCTTTGCAATTCTTCCCGAAATGCTGTCAAGCTCCACCCCATACAGCTTACTTCTCTGCATAGGTGCCGGCATACTCCCAAAGAAGTTACCGATACCCATAGATGGTTCTAATACATTGCCGCCTCTGAAACCAAACTGGACAAGTGCCGAGTTCATGCACATGGCAATCTCCGGTGAAGTATAAAAGGCATGGTTTACTGTTGCCCTAGCTGCAGCATACTCTTCATCCGATAACATCTCTTTGAGTTCTTTGTACTCTTTGCTCCAGCCTGCGTTTTCCTCGTCAAATGCCTGTGACAGTCCGCCCCATCCGACAAACTTCGACAGAACTTTCTGCTCCTCCGGTGTGGCAAGCCTGTTTTCTGATTCAATCTGCTTTAAAGTACGAATTGCATCCATATTCCACTGATATCTGGTCTTGGCACCGCCTTTTTCCATTTCCCAGAGATTGTAATGGAAGTTGTGCTTCGTCTGCCCGGCAACATTCTTCTCATTTTCAAGACTTTCTACTTGCTGTACTGGTTCCTGCTTTGGTGTAAAATCTACAGTTTCCTGTGATTCTGTATCAGCCTGAATATCATCCACAGATACTGATACCACATCATCTGAAACTACATGTCCATTCTCATCAATCTTGGTTTCCCATCCATTCGCTATTGCTCTTTCCCTTGTTTCAAGACGATTAGCTTTTACACTATCCTCGATGTCAAAGAATCTCTTATAGACCGGATTCATCTTATCCCTGTCAGCCTTCTGCTTTATCTCCTGATAATACTTTTTCTGGTCTTCTCCGCAGTAAAATGGCTGTTTTACCATATAGGATAAAATCTCATATAACTCACGCCAGTCGAGTGCACCTTCCTTACGCACACCATTCCTGTTCTTATAGCTGATCTTCACATATCCACTTCTGATTGAGTACTCCACAAGACCATACTTATTGTTGGAATATGCCTTTCTTTCTGCATTATCTGTCCCTAATGCAATATCCCTGATAAGGTCAAGTTTATTTGGCATAAATGCAAAATCAGACTGCACCACATCCATAAGGAATGCCCTAAACGGAGTGTAGCAGCTGCAATCTGTTACAAGAATCTCCGCCGCATCACGCAGGTCTTCATCAAGCTCTGCAATACGCTTGGCATAATCAATCGGTGTAATATACTGAAGCTCTGATGGATCTTTTTCAGTTGTTTCAGCTTCTATCTCTGCACCATATTCTGCCTGTGTTACCATGCGGTCTTCATCGGCAGTTTCCTGTGGTGTCATGCCTTTTGCACTTACATAATCTCTGTTAGAAGCATAGCTCTCCGGCTCATCCGGTATTGCATAATCATCAATCTCTGATTCTGCCTCCTCCGGTTCCACTTCCCGGTATTCGGCATCAATGACCTCATCATCCTCACGGAGTCCGTCCATCGCAAGCTCATCAATACGAGGTGTCTCAGGCTGGTATTCCCCTGTAAGAATAAGGACACCAAGCTCTTTTTCGATATCTTTCCACGAAACATATCCTTCAACCTCTCCATCCTCATCTCGCCACTGAAAACGCAGTCCATTCCCATGAAATGTGTCATATCCGTGCAGTCCCAGTCCGTCAACCGGCCAGCCTGCACCTCCCTGACCATATTCTGCTTTGATACGCTTTGCCCTGGTTCCTGCATCAATCTCAGTTTCAAAAATCTTGCATACCCTGCCCTTGCCACCGATAAAACCTGTACCTCTCATAAGCACCTGTTTGATATACTCACTTGGTACTGTTGCAGACTTTTTGGGATTCAGGTAATTGTATTTACCTGCTAATGCAGCTTTTCTGTCCTGCTCGAACTGACGCATAAACTGATTATTGTTTTCGTCCTCAGTATGAATAGTGCCAATGCTTGCCTGCCCATTCTGGTCGAAAAAAAAGGAAGCCTGTGTATATTCGGCTTCCTTACTAACACCCAATGAATTGATTTCATCAAGTTCCCTATTCAGTTCTGTATCATCTGATTCTAGTGGAATCGCATCACTATCTGATTCAGTACCACTTCCTCTGCCTGCATCTTCGCCTGCTCTCTTATCTTCCACATCTCCATTGTCGATGACGGATTCTGTGGCTTGTGCTTCGCCAGATACTGCATCTCCAGCTGGTCGTACAGCTGGTTCGCTTCCTCCTCTACCGCTGACATCTTCTCGTACATCTTCCCGAATCTCATCAGCGTCTTGTATCTTGCCGGCTCGTTCTCCTTTAGATAGTTCATCGCCATCCTTCCGTATTTGCCCAGCTTCGTGAGATCCTCCGTCTCGTCCGACATCTCTATCTGCGGATAAAGCAGTCCGTCCACTTCCTTGTAAGTCATTTCTTCTAACATATCCAATTCTCCTTTCGCTCTCGATTGCCTTTAAGTTACGACTTAATTCTCTAAGAACACTACAGGAGACATCGCATACAATGGAACCAAGACGGTAAATGATCTCTTCGTCTTTGATATTTACGATCTGACTGAAATCCTGTTCTTGCACAGATAAGTCAAATCCGCATCTCGTCCCTACAGCATACATGACACTTGCATATACAAGCTGCTCCATGTCCATTTCCTGCTGTAAGCCATTGCGTTTCTTACTTTCTTCCTTTATCACACTACCTGATAGCTGCATAAGCTCGGTCATTCGGTCTCCGAACTCTTCTTTTATTATAAGCCAAACATCTGTTCCTGTAAACTGTTTTAATATATTTTTTAGAGACTCCCTGTCGCTGTTATCGTACTGCTCAATCTGACCTTCTGACACAAGAAAATCCACATAATCTTTAAGATTTTCTCCCTCAAGGTCCCATGTCAGCTTAACATTCTTCCCTCCGGTATCACTGATATCAAATATATACCTCATGCGTGGATTCAGTGCCCTTGACGGGAAGATAGCGCAGCCTTTCGCACCACGCTTTACATATCTTCCCACCTTTTTCCAGGTATCATAATCTGCCATGAGTGTGCTTTTTTCCGGAGGTCTCTGAGCTGTTACCATAACGATATTGTCAAATTCATAGCGGTATAACTGACCTGCGACCTTTAACACATCCTTCCAGTTCTTTTCTGATCTGGTGATGTTACCAATTTCAGAATCGTATATCGCTTTGACCTTCATATCAACGCCCATACCTTTGTCCTCCTCTACTTAAACATCTCTGCAAACAATCCCTTAAATAGCTTTAACTCATCCTTATCCAGCTCGATTGCAAATTCATTGTCGATTGCCTGTTTTTCGCATTTATCCTTTTTCTTTGCAATCTTACGCACCACACGAAGAATCACATAGCACTCCTTGGACTTTGCAATGCTCTGTTTAAAGGTCAGTTCATCCTCATCGACTGACTTCTGTGTCTGATAGATAATCTCTTTTAACTTATCATTGATACCATCTACTTCCTCAAGGGAAATAATAACGGATGCCTTAGAAGCACCCGATCTGTCCCACTCCTTATGAAGTTCCTTTACTAAAAACTCCATGTTCTTAATTACTGTTGTTGAATCACTTTTCATCTTGCTCTTCCTCCGTTTTCTTTTAATGAAGAAGGGAGCTGATCTTCGCTGATAGGCGCAAAATCAACTCCCTTCATGTCCTCTGCTCCAAGGACTATCTGCTCTGCATAATACATATCCATTGCCTTATTGATGGCATCGTCAAGCGACTCTGCCTTTACTTTCTGTACTCGTGAAAGCACTTCTTTTATCTCAACATCAAATTCCTGTTCCATATGATATCGCCTCCTGTAAAAATCTCATCACCGGCTCTTTTCTTCCTTTACCTGTCTTTCCTTAAAGCCTTCATCGTACTTTCCATCTTCCAGCCTGTCGTAAAAACAGTCCTCTTCAATCGTTCCAAAATCCTCATACATCTGGTGAAGGAAGTCATTCTGCAGCTTCTTCGGTACATCATCATCCTTTGACATATCCTGATAAAAATAGAACTTCTGCTTTAGCTTTGCCCTGTAATCATAGATATCCTCTATCTTTTCCGGTGTGCCATACTCCCTCTTGTATGCCTTGAAATTTGTAGTTGAAAGTGTGGAACCTAGATAAATGCCATGCTCCCACGATACCCCGATTGTGGTATTGTCCTTTGTAGGCTTCTCATCCTTCGGATAACGCTTATACTCTGTCGCACCAAGGGCGATTGTAAGGGAACCTGACTTCATATCCATCACCACAAGATTCCTTGGTGATAATGCTTCAAGCACCATGTAATCATGGTCATTGAAGTTATGAAATGTCTGTCCCCTTTCAAATGAGCGGTTCTCCATTTCATAATGCAGGTTAAAATCATCCACCCAGCCCTTATCGGTCATTCCAATCTCCTTAAGCTTTGCAACACATTCATAAGAACTGGCTTCTTTATCAAACCGAAATTCTTTGGAATCGTTATAAAATCCCTGAAGAAAATGTCCCAGCTGAATATCATCCAGACAGAATCTCGCAGATACAGTTACATTTGCTGCCCTGTAATACTCTGTGAAGTTATCTGCTTCACCAAGTGTCCTTCCAAGCTGCAACAAATTGTCTGCAAGCTCTGACATGTCATCAACTGCTATAAAACTCTTATAATCATCCAGAGTCATCAGCATATTTGTCTCTGTTCCCCTGTCGTTTTCTGTTACCAGTATCATATCTTTTAAATCCATTCTTACCTCCAGTCTCAGAGAGGGACTATGCCCTCTCTGCAAATTTCCTGTTATGGTCTTCCTATCACAACAATCTTTCCTGTGCTTGCCACATCCCTGTAGACCACACCAAGACTTTCATTAAGTGCCTCTACCACCTTGCCATTTCCGACATATACTGCCACATGGCTGATGTTCTTATATCTTCCGTTGCTTGTAAAACTGTAGAAGATAAGGTCTCCCGGCTGTAACTCATCAAAGGAGACAGTCTTTCCGGCTTCATCCAGTCCCTGTGCCTCCGCTGCCGCTGTGGTTGCACCGCCATAACTAATATCCACGCCTGCATCTTTCCATGAATAATAGGCTAAGGAACTGCAGTCATAATAGTTACCGCTGTCTCTTAAATCCTGACTATAAGGGAAGCCAACTCTGTGAAGTGCATAAGAGCAGACTGTTTTCTGCCTGCTGTCTGTAATTTCGTTTAGGATGGCATTGATTTCATCCTCAGTCATGGAGCTTTCTCCCGGACTTCCGCCTCCGCCGCCACTTCCGCTTCCGGCATATCCAAGCTGTCCCATAAACTCTGGACTCATGATCTGCTCAAGCATTTCCACCTGATCAGAGTTAAACCCATAGACTGAAATCATATCCCTGTACGATTTCAGCGTTACATTCACATACAGAACCGATTTTGTGACAGTTGTTACATTGCCGTCTGCATCCGTTTCTTCCACATCCTTTGTTCCGGTGCTTGTGGTGTATGAACACATATCATTTACAACTGCCTGCAGCCAGCCTTTAGAAGTATCATTCATGACTGTTGCAGTATCTACGACACCATGCTTGACCATATAGACTGCCATGATGTCATAGTAATTGCTTGGATTTTCTTCCATACCTTCATAATCCACATAGACAAGCTCTCCAAGGTCATATCCGGTATGCTCATTCACTTTCGTGTTCACTTCCCGGTTAAACTCCTGCACATAGGCACTCGTTACTGTCTGCACGGTATCTCCTGATTCAAGTGGTGGCAGGAATAAAGCAAATGGAGAATTGTAAAGGATTGCTATCACCGCTATAACCGGAACCGCAATCATGGCAACTACAAGAACAAGTAATAAAAGCACCAATCCGATAATCGGTGCAGCTGCCTTTACCCAGGTAATCGCTTTTCGCACAATCAGATCCTTTACCAGCTTTGCCACACTATCCGTCTGATTCTCATGTGCTTTCATCTTATCCAGAAAGAACTTTATCTTCCTGCTCCGGTTTGTCATCTTTTCATCCTTGACCTCTATGGACACACCTGCCGCATATCCGGCTGCCATGCCGATTGCCGTGCCTACTCCCGGTGCAACCGCTGTTCCTGCCGCTGTAGCAGCTGCCTTTGTCGCAGTTTTTGTTGCAACCTTGGCAGTAGTCTTTGCTGTTTCTTTTGCCGTCTCTTTAGCTACAGTCTTGGCTGTATCTTTGGCAGCTTTCTTTGCTGTCTTTTTTGCCAGCTTCTTTCCTGCCTCTACCTTCTTGATACGCTTCTTTGCCTCGGCTGCCGCCTTTTTCCTGAAAAGTGCAGCACCCTTAGAAGCAGTTCCGGTAACAGGGCGGCTTGCTTCATATGCAAGATATGCTGCCTGCGATACCTCCTGACCGCCTTCCACCTGCTCTGTTACTGCCCCGGCTGCAAGTGCTCCAGTTCTTCCTGCAATGTGAAGATTCGTGTTCTTGGTCTTGATGGAAGTGTTGGATTCTTTAAGGTTTCGCTTAAATCTTGATAGTCCCTTATTCTTCGGCTCCGACTGATGAATGGTACTCTTGCGATAGGACTTCTTTTTATCATCAGATACCTTTGCACCGATAGTCTTAGGACCTCTCTCTACTGTATAGATGTTGCTGCCTTTAATCTTGGCTCCCTTTGGTTCGTGGGCATGAATCTTGGCTTTCTCCTTGGTGTGAATGACCATTGGCTTGTCATCCACTTTCTTTATCTTCAATGTTCTCACCTTCTTTCACTCAAAATGCAAAACAGCCACCCAGCTTCCCGGATGGCTATGCTTTGAGGTCGCAAATTGCGACCTCTATCAACTTTATTCGACATTATTCTGCATTTCACGTTTCTTCTGTTCTGCAATCTTCTCGTGAATATTGGTGTTATACAGCCTGTAAAGGTCTGTATCCTTACTAATCTGATTATCAAACGGAATCACCACCGAACCACACTTAATAAGTCCCATTCCAGATGAGGTATTAGTTACGAACCGAAGCTGTGCCTCTGATACCCCGATAACCTCCGCCATCTTGGAACTATCTGTATTCGCCTGCTTTAAGAGTGCCACGAACTCAGAGTTTGCAAGCATCGTTGTTGCAGTGTAGTTCTGTAACAGATCAACCACATTCTGCGTGATACCGGTACAAAGACCTCCCTGCTTTCTTACTTTCTTCCAGAGCTGCTGCAAATATTTTGCAGAATACTCCGAATTAAGCAGGACGTGGAATTCATCAATATAGAGCCATGTTGCCTTGCCTCGCTTACCATTCTCAACAATTCTGTTCTGAATGGACTCCATCATAACAAGCATTGTGATAGGACTAAGCTCTGTACCTAAGTCCCTGATGCCATATACTGTGAATCTGTTATCCACATCCACATTTGTCTGGTGATTGAAGATATTTAGGGAACCATTTACGAAAAGCTCTAGTGACAGTGCAATGTCCTTTGCCTCGTCCTCCGGCTGTGCCATGAGAATATCGTAAAAATCACTCATTACCGGGATATACTTCTCTTTGCTCCTTGCAATGTCGATATACAGTTTTCTCACACAGCGGTCGATGATTGACTTCTGTCTTGAATTTAAGCTGTCACCGATGCACTGCTCACAAAGACCAAGCATGAACTCGCCCTTTTCTCTTACCATTCCCTTGGAATCATTCGGATCAAGGCTCCATACATCCATCTCCAGCGGATTCACATAGTTATCCGTATAGGTGGACATATTTACCACTGTTCCACCATAAGTCTCAGCAATATCAAAGTATTCGTTCATTGGATCTATGACGATTATTTCATCATCTCCCGACAAGAATACGCTGCCCATTTCCATCTTGCAGAAGAAGGATTTACCGGAACCCGGCACACCAAATACAAAGCCATTTCCATTGATGAGCTTCTTTCTGTTACCGATATTCACATTCTTACTAATCTGGTTGATACCATAATAATTGCCAGTGCTGTCATTAAGCTCCTGCACATTAAATGGCATAAGTACCGCAAGCGACTGGGTAAGAAGTGTACGCATTGTCTCCACCTGTCTTACGCCAATCGGAAGTGCTGTATTAAGTGCTTCCCTCTGCTTTAAGTAGTGCGTATCAATCGTACAGCTGTTACGCTTTCCGATAGTCTCCACTGTCTCACAGACGCTATCAAGCTCTTTTTTGCTCTCTGCCATAAGAATAATAGTAACTCCCACGAAGAAAAGGCACTGGTCATTCTCACGAACATCATCCATAATTTCCTCAATCTCCTTTTTCTCCGTTCTCTTGGCATATGAGATTTCCGTAGAAAAATCATTATTCTTATTACGGACTCTCTGCTGCTTAATGATATCCGACTCAATACCAAGGTATTTCTTCTGAAGCACCTTTGTGGTCAGATCCTTTGGCACAGGCACCACATCAATGCTCGTGATGGAATGAACCGGAAGGGAAGTGATCTCATTGATGAATCTGTCTGAAAGACTGCTCGGATACTTTTTGATAAAAAGTGCCTTGCAGAATTTACTCTCATCCTCAAAATGGTCAGGGAAATATTTCACCATCCCATTGCACAGATCATTTCTAAAATCTGCCCCGACCTTCTTTGCCTTTTTGATATCAAAATCAAAACTGCCCTCATCTCCAAGATGATAATAGTCATAGAGCACTTTCAGTCTCTCATTGCCATTAAGTGGCACAATCTCTGCCCCAAGCTCAATGAAAGCCTTGTGTATCGTTGCCTCAAGAGTTGCAAACTGTGCCTTTGCCTCCTCAAAGTTCTTTCTCTCAATCGTGATTGTCAGGTATCTCTCCTGTTCAATCCCCTGTCTGCCCTCAATAATCTTCTCTTCAATGATGTCATTGTAAATTCTTCTGTAATTATTGAAGCCATCATTTTTCTCAGCAATCAGAACCTTGTCACGGAGTTCATCCATGTTTTTGTTCTTATTGTTGATCGTAATCTTATAATTACAGTCCAGCGAATTTAAGAACTTACAGTATCTCTCGAAAATACCGATCTGCTCATCCTCGGTTGCTGTCGTGTAATTGATGTCCTGAAAGCGGTAGCATTTGGAATACTTATTTTTGCTTACTTCAAAAATGCCGTTTTCAGCCACCGCCA
>ERZ779645.806-NODE-806-length-16839-cov-4.055529_pt1 | contig 16839 bp, 17 predicted proteins | sample MGYA00511103_ERZ779645 | MGnify/ENA primary metagenome ERZ779645 (study PRJEB29588, sample SAMEA2158521) | human gut metagenome | biome: human gut; feature: human-associated habitat; material: faeces | place: Denmark | collected 2008/2010 ...
GGCGGCCGTTAGCCGTTATTTTTGCTCTGTGAAGCCCGGACTTTCCTCGCAAAACGCCTTTCGGCAATTTCCCGCAGCTGTTCAATACACTCATATCTATAATACTATATGATTTTTTGCAAAATGTCAACTTAAATTTTCATAAAATAGCTTGATATATCCGATTTTTCAGTTTATAATAAATAAAGATTTGTAACAAAGGAGAGTTTATAATGGACATAAGACAGAAATCACTCGAAAAGCATTACGAATGGAACGGTAAAATCGAGGTAGTATCACGAGTTCCTATTTCTAATGCCGAGGATTTATCTCTTGCATATACACCGGGCGTTGCCGAGCCTTGCCTTGAAATTCAGAAAGATTACGACAAGTCTTTTGAGCTTACAAGAAGAAACAATCTTGTTGCAGTAGTAACAGACGGTACAGCGGTTCTCGGTCTTGGCGACATCGGCCCAGAGGCAGGTATGCCTGTTATGGAGGGCAAATGCGCTCTCTTTAAAGAGTTCGGCGATGTTGACGCATTTCCTATCTGCGTAAGAAGTAAAGATGTTGACGAAATCGTAAATGCAATTTATCTTATCAGCGGTTCATTCGGCGGTATTAACCTTGAGGATATTGCCGCTCCCCGTTGCTTTGAAATTGAGAAAAAACTTAAGGAAAAGTGCGATATTCCGATTTTCCACGATGACCAGCACGGTACAGCCGTAATCGTTGCCGCAGGACTTATCAATGCTTTAAAGCTTGTAGGCAAAAAGTTTGAGGACATAAAGGTTGTTATGAACGGCGCAGGCGCAGCAGGCATTGCTATTGCCAAGCACCTCCTCAATATGGGCGTTAAGAACATTACTCTTTGCGACAGTAAGGGTATCATCTGCAAGGGTGACGAAAGACTTAATGCCGTTAAGCGTGAAATGGCAGAGATTACAAACCTTGAGCATATGACAGGCACACTCGCAGACGCTATGAAGGGAGCAGATGTATTTCTCGGTATTTCAGCCGCAGGCTGTGTAAGCGAAGAAATGGTTGCTTCTATGGCAAAAGACCCAATCCTCTTTGCTATGGCTAATCCTACTCCTGAAATTATGCCTGACCTTGCAAAGAAAGCAGGCGCTGCCGTTGTAGGTACAGGCAGAAGTGACTTCCCGAACCAGATTAACAATGTTCTCGCTTTCCCGGGCATTTTCAGAGGTGCTCTTGATTGCCGTGCAAGCGACATCAACGAAGAGATGAAAGTTGCCGCTTCATTTGCAATCGCTTCACTCGTAAGCGACAGTGAGCTTAATGCCGACTACATTCTTCCGGAGGCTTTCGATAAGAGAATCGGTAAGACTGTTGCCGAGGCTTTTTAAAAAAGCCGCTATCGAAACAGGCGTTGCAAGAATTTGATAAATGTATAAATTTACGGGGCTGTCGAAAGGCAGTCCCTTTTGTATTTGAATTTTTTGTAATTATATAGTATAATAGATGTATTAAGACAAAAAGTTGGTGCATAGCTTGATAATTCACGATATTTCAAGGGATATTCTCACAAGCAAGGTCTACGAGGGCGACCCCCAGACCGAGGTAAACAGAATAAAAAGTATTGAAAACGGCGATGATTACAATCTTTCTGCCATTAGTATGAGCACCCACACAGGCACTCATATTGACGCTCCTCTGCATTTTTCGAGCGACGGCAGTTCTATATCCAAAATGCGCCTTAATACCTTTACGGGCAAATGTACGGTAGTCACGGTCAACGGTATTCTTACGGGCGAAGATATGGACAAAATTCTTGCGCACAGCCGTAAGAAACTGCTTTTGCACGGCAACTGCAAGGCATTTGTGTCTGCTTTTGCCGCCAGAGTGCTCGCTGACAGCGATGTGGTTATGATTGGCACGGACGCACAGTCAATCGCACCCGAATATGACGAGAACGAAACGCACAAAATCCTTGCAAATGCAGGCATTGCGATTTTGGAAAACCTTGATTTATCGGATATAGCAGACGGCGACTACGAGCTTTTTGCATTTCCTATTAAGCTTGGCGGCCTTGAGGCTGCGCCTTGCCGTGCAATTTTGTTTGAACAGGAAAGAGGTCTTTGATATGGTAAAAATGGTAGTATTTGATTTGGATGGCACACTTGTAAATTCTCTTGTTGACCTTGGTATTGCCACCAATGAGGGACTTAAGCAGGCAGGCTTGCCTGTACATCCTATGGAGAATTACAATCATTTTGTAGGCAACGGCAGAGAAATGCTTGTAAAGCGTGCAATGGGTGAGAAAAGCGAAGATAAGGCACTTTTTGATACGGTTATGAACGGATTTAACACTTACTACGGCGCTCACAGCAACGACCATACAGCCGAGTACAAGGGCTGTACCGAACTTTTGGAGCAGCTCGACAAAAACGGCATTATGACGGCCGTACTTTCAAACAAACCCGATGAATTTGTAGGCGCTATCCTTGCAAAAGTGTTCCCGAACCATAAGTTTACCGAGGCTTGGGGCAACAAAAAGGAATATAAGTGCAAACCCGACGGCGAGGCTTTAAACGCAATTTTGAGCAAGCACAATGTAAAGCAGAGCGAGTGTATTTATATCGGCGACAGCGATGTTGATGTGTTCACCGCAAAGAATGCAGGCGTAAGTATGCTTGGCGTTGAATGGGGATTCAGAGGCAGGAAAGAGCTTACGGAGGCAGGCGCTCCGCAGGTTGCCGCAACCGCCGACGAACTTTTGAATATGATTTTGGCACAGAAATAAGGACGAGCGATGAACAAGGTAAATTATCAGAAAATTCTTGACGGAATAATCTCAAATCTTCAAAAGACAAATACTGTTCCGACACTGCTTTTGCATGTCTGTTGTGCGCCTTGTTCAAGCTATTGTCTTGAGTATTTGTCGCAGTATTTTAAAATCACGGTTTTCTTTTATAATCCCAATATTTCTGAAAGGGCTGAATATCAGCACAGATTAAACGAAGAAAAACGCTTTATTTCCGAAATGAATTTTAAGTATCCCGTAAATATTATTGAGGGCGAATATTCTCCTTTAGAATATTTTTCTGCCGTAAAAGGTCTTGAAAACGAACCCGAGGGAGGGGAAAGGTGTAAAAAATGCTTTGAACTGCGCCTTGAAAAGACCGCCCGCATTGCCCGGGAAATGAATTTCGATTACTTTACAACCACTTTGACGATAAGTCCGCTGAAAAACGCACCGTTACTGAATCAAATAGGCGAGCGTTTCGCTGATGTTTACGATGTAAAGTGGTTAAACAGTGATTTTAAGAAAAAAGAGGGTTATAAACGCTCAATCGTACTTTCTGCCGAGCATAATTTGTACAGACAGAATTACTGCGGCTGTGTTTTTTCAAAGCGTGAGGCGGCGGAAAAAGAATAAATTTACAGAATTTTGAAAAAGTTTGAAAAAAATTCAAAAAAATCTTGACAAACGGCTGAAAAAATGGTATAAAATATATCGTTGCGTAAGATAATCGGCAATACGGAGAGATGTCCGAGTGGTTTAAGGAGCTAGTCTTGAAAACTAGTGATCCCGCAAGGGACCAAGGGTTCGAATCCCTTTCTCTCCGCCATTTATTCAATATTTTTTGTAGTTTAACTACACGGAGGATTACTCAAGTGGTTAAGAGGCTCCCCTGCTAAGGGAGTAGGTCGCTAACGCGGCGCGAGGGTTCAAATCCCTTGTCCTCCGCCATAAGTCCACCGTAATTTTGATAGAATTACGGTGGACTTTTTCTATGCCCGAAAACCGCTTGAAAGGCAGGCTCACATAAGGATACTTTCAAAAAGTGACCGATTGAAATCAGCACAACGCCACAGAGATTTAAAACTCTGTGGCGTTGTGCTTTTTATAGCTAACAGGAAAATGATTAGAAAAAATTTTGATCTTTGATTAAGGTTGCGGGCGTAACAGTTACTGCAAAGTGATTTATTCTACAATGGCGGCGTCCGTCAGTCTGGAATAGTGAGCAGTATATTTCCGCAAAAACAGCAAAGCCGCCCGGTTTCGGACGGCAAATTGGCACAGGCTGTGTTTTATACTCCCCAAAGCAACATGCCGAGTGCGGCAGAAAAGAGTATCATTATAATCGGCGACGGTGCAGTTTTTTTGATTCTTTTATATCCGAAATGTGTCAGCCACAGAATGGCAAAGACCAAAATGGATTTAGGATCCGGAACAAGTGCTGAATGAATATCCGTAAAACCAAGCAATGTTGATATGGTCATACCGATTGCCGTAGCGAGAATCATTGCGATAACGCAGGGGCGGACGCCGGAGAGAAAAGCGTTGACACCGGCATATTTCATCAGGTTTTTGAGTACCGCCGCAATTAAAAGTATAATAACGAAAGACGGAAGAACAACGCCGAGCGTAGCAAGAAACGAGCCGAGAATGCCACCTTGCGTGGAACCTATAAATGTCGCCATATTAACGGCAAGCGGACCGGGCGTTGATTCCGAAACGGCAATGAAATTTAAGAATTCGCTTTCCGTTAGCCAGCCGTTTGAAATGACTGTTTCTCTTACAAGGGAAACCATTCCGTATCCGCCGCCGAAGGAAAGGGCACCGATCATTAAAAATTCAGGAATAATTTCAGGTAGATCATTGTTTATTTCCGTTTCCTTTCCGCAGTTTTTTCAGGAAGAAAATCGCAAGTCCTGCTGTACCGCAAATCAGAATATAGTAAACGGAAGAAAAAGAAACGGCGAAAACAGTGCATGCCAGCATTGCAGCAATGACCGACAGCAAAATGACCGTGTTGAAGGCATTTCTTTCAATGGTTTTCAGCATTTTCAGCCCGGCAGAGGAAATCAGATAGATCACACATACCTGTATTCCGCGGAAAGCACAGGAAACCCATGTAAGGCTTAAGAATTGATCAAAAAACAGTGAGATGCAAAAAATTACGGTAAACGAAGGAATACAAACCGCCACGGTAGCCGCCGCAGCACCGCACAAGCCTGCAATTTTGTAGCCGATATATGTGGCGCTGTTGATTGCAACCGGTCCGGGTGTAGACTCGGCAATGGCTACCATATTCAGAAAGTCGTCCTTTTTGAGCCACTTCTTGCGCTCTACAAATTCGTTTTCAAGCAGCGCAATCATAGCATATCCGCCGCCGAAGGTAAAGGCGCCGATTTTAAGAAAGGTGAGAAACAAAGTCCACTCTTTTTTCATTGCCGCACCTCCTGTCTTTTACGAATAATAAAAAGTATAACGATACCGAGAATAATCAGGCAGCCGGACAGCACCTGTGATACACGGATACCCGGAAGGAGATAAAGGCTGTCGGAGCGCAGTCTCTCCAAAAAAAGCCGTATCGTTCCGTACCCGATCATATAAAACGGAAGAAGATAGCCTTTTTGCCTGAAATGCAGGTAGCATATCAGCATAGCGGTGAGTAAAGCTAAATTTAATGCTGATTCGTAGAAAACGGTTGCCTGCCGCCATTGGCCGCTTTCGGTGATGCAGTCCTGCAAGTGAAACCTTGCCTCGCTTAAAAGCTCAATAGCGTCTGATGTATCTCCATTTTCAATGCTTTCAGCAATTTTCAACCGGATGTCATCCAGAGTGAGTGTCGGTTCCATATTCAGCGCCGTTGAAAGACCGACAGCAGGGTCTGCGTCAACGGCAAGTATTCTTTTTTCCGGGTAAGCCTCCGACAGAATTCGAATGAACGCTGCGGAAAGAGATGTTTTTCCGACTCCGCCTTTTCCCGCAAACGCAAAAATTATGGTGTTCATAGTTTCCTCCGAAAAAATGTGCCTCAATAGGAATAAAAGCAAATGCGCCAAATTTTATTAGGGAACCTCTGAATAAATCACAGCATACGCTTTGAAGCACATCTTACTTGCATATTTCCCGCCATATTGCACAAAAACCGCTTGAAATCCGACAGGGTTCCTGCACGGCTTTTGCACAATCTGACGGCGTAATCTGTACATCAGATTTAATCAGAGCTTCCTTAGAAAAGTATAAATATTTTACAAAAATTATAACACACCGCATTATGAAAAGCAATCACCTAATATGGTATAACTTAATTGTAGAAAAACCAACCAAGGAGGCGGTTGCTATCTATCGTCAGGAAATTTTGCAAGACATTCGTCTTTTCACTTCACAGCCTAAAGCTAAGTTTTACGATAACCTTTTTTTGAATCTCGAATTACCCGAAAATTTCTACAAAGGTAACACTACAGGTTGCAAAGGATTTCCTAAATATGCCTTGCTATGTGCCTTCATTGTTATGAAATGTGAAGGCTTTTCTCAAATAACTGGAAAAGTCAAGGCACAGCTTGAGCAGCTCCGATCCACAAAGGCAGCACAGGAAGCCCAGGCAGATGCCATCGGAGCTTTCATGTTCGAGATGCAGGAACTGGACATTCTCACCGAGTTTGACGAAAAGCTCTGGTTGACAGTCATTGACACGGTAACGGTCCACACTGACGGATGGATGAGATTCAAATTCCAGGGCGGCACAGAAATCGAGGCTTGAGTCCCAAAAAAAAATGAAAAGACCGCAGGTTTCAACGCCTGCGGTTTATTGCTGTCCTCACGGGTAGAGTAATGCACCCCCTCAAATCGAGAACTGCACCCCCCTAACATCGAAAATGCACCCCCTCCAAACCGTAATTGCACCCCCTTTACACGGTTTCTATCAAAATTAGAGTTATTTGCCAAAGGATAGTCTGAGGTTTTATACTTCAGACTATCCTTTTTATTAACTAATAAAAGTTTTTTGGCGTTCAGTAAAAACTTTCCTCGACAATGAACAGGTGTAGGTGAATAACGCTTTCATACTCTACAGTCTATGTCACACTATCTCACAACAGGGTGATTGTTCTATTGGCGGTTTATGCGAACTTTCACAAGTTGTCTCGAATGGAGTCTTTTTATCTCTATTCCTTCACACTTTTGACAGGCTCACATTATTTTGTATTGTATCACACTTTTAGACTTTATGTAGAAAAGTCGGGTTTTAATTATTATCATAGTATTAAAGGCTGCTACAAATTTTGTAACAGCCTTTAGTTGGTTTTTGATTTTAAGTTGTAATTTTTGCTAATTAATTGGAATTTGCTTTAAACTATATCCCTTATACCAACTATTATCCGCTGATATTAATCTACTGTTCTATGACTTATAAGCTTCCAAAACTTGCAAATGAAAATAGAAAATAATACGGTGCAGTTGTAATAGTTAAAATAAAAACCGAATAGAATTTTTTGGGCTTGCTTAATTCGGATTTTCTGAACACGAAAAAGTAATACATAATACAGCTTGCTATGAGAGAAACCGCAATCAAGGCAAGAATAATGTAAAAGCTCTCAGCAAATGCTTGATTGTTAACGCCCAAGTATGAATATTCAGGATAAATGGCATAGATGAACAGACAGAAGTAATACTGCAGAAATGTTATACCATCAATTTGAATTACAGAGATATTTGTAGTATTGCTTAAAATTATTAAAACTAAAGAAACAATGCCAATCGCTGCTAAGTCAGCCACAATGCCAAATATATAGATATCTCTCTTCATCTGAGAAGTTATGTATTCATCGCCAAACTTAACCGAAAGGAGGTATGTAACATAGCCGGAAATTATAAGCTTGCCTAAAAATATTAATCCAAAGAAAAATAAAAATGTTGTTACTACCATAAATGTAATATTCATTAAATCACCTACTTAATTTGATTTTAGCTTTTTGTAAACATAATTAGGAATAAATCTATTTTTACTTTCATTAAGTATATTTCTTCGATGTTCATAGTAGCTATAAAAATTCCCCCTCAATAAAGTTTGCATTGATACTTGTACGCAATTATAATCAAAAAGATTATAATCAAGACATTATTGAATCGGTATCTGAGTAAGTTCATAGCCTACAGTTAAATCTTTTACATACAGAATAGACTTAGGAATGAAATAATTAATCTTATAACAATAAACATAATTATCAGTCACTAAAATATCATCAAACTCGCATTTTTCTGATAATTTTTTTGTTTCACCCGTTTCTAAATTTTCAATATACAAACCATTATCCTGACTTCTTATTGTCTTGTCATAAATAACAGTTGCTTTGCTCTCTCTCAAGCTGTAAGCAACATATTTTCCTTGAAAACAGCTATGGTCTACACTCCGGTCTACACTCCGAATGGTATTATTAAAATAATAATTAAAATATTCATTCTGATATTTTTCACCATTAAAAGTATAAAAAAGCACTTCAGTATTCTCTCCCGGGCCCGGATAAACAATTATTTGCTCTTTGATTAAATCTATATAAACATCATCAAAATCATGAAAATCTAAAGTGTCGGAATGTAGTTTAAAATCTGATATTAATTTATTATTTTCATCATAAATATTTATTTTCCGAAAATGATTATCATTATAATACACTAATAAATATTTATCGGCAAAAACTAATGAATTTATATCTTCATACGGAACATCATTTATTATACAAGTATCTTCATTTAAAATATTATAGCAATAAATCTGATTATTCTTAGTATAATAAACGCAATTATTTCCTAATTCTGATATATCATAATTATTAGCTATCAGATGTTCACTTTCCTTTTCATTATCGTATATTGTTAGTCCATGATCATCATAAATAACATAATTACCTTTTGCTTCAGCTGCATATTTAGAAATATCAGAAAGTTCTTTGCATTTATAACTCTGCTTGCTCTCACCTAATTTATATATATCAAATTCGTAATTGTTTGGATTTTTTATAGTGATCATTCCGTCAGAATAAACCATATATTCGGATTTATAAAAGCTATGATCTGAATCCGGTTTAAAATTATCACCTGAATTATGAAAAGTTAGCAATAAAATTACTATTATAAGAGATAATATAACAGAAATCAACAATAATTTCTTTTTGTACTTTTTAATAAAATCACCCACCTATATTTATCACCACGAATGATTTCTAAAGCTTTATCTATCTTGCACTGAATTTGTTTTCCGGTTTTTATATATACTACTAATTCACTAAAGATTATATTTGGCACCATTTTCAAAGGTTCAACCTTTCATCAATACCATCTTTGGAAGCATAAACCATCATTAGTGTAAATATATCTTCTTCATCATAACCTTGTTTTCCTCTGCTCTTAGTAAGATAATTATGTTCAACTATTCGTGAAAAACCTACGGTTATCAAATTGTATTTATAAAAAGGATTTTATTATATATATCAATTATAAAATGAAGTAGGAGAAATCAGGAAATAGTATGGAGCAGTCATTAACACAAAAATCAGCAAAGTACAGATTTTTTGCTTTTTTGTAAGATCCGGATTTCTGAAAATTGTAAAATAATCAAAAAACAAGCTGATAAGTGCGGATATTGCAATTGTCACTAAAATAAAAAGAAATGAAATGAAAAATGAATTCTGTTGGGAATAATCAGGCGCATACATAAACGAGAAAAGACTCATACTAAAATACACAACATAATTTTCAAAACCTGAAAAATAACTCGGCAAATCACTCAAATTCTTAATAAAACTTATCACAATCATACTAAAAGATGCTATTAGATCAGCAAACACTCCATTGCGGTAAAGTTTTCTCCTGATTTCTTTATCAATTATTTTTTCTCTAAACAAAGCGTTATCCACGCATTTCGCCAACAGTACCATAAAATATTTTGGCAAAAGCAAAACTATGAGAAAAACCGGTAATATATATAAAATTATATCCATAGTAAAATCACCTTCACTTTTAAAGTCCTTTTAATTCGTAATTGAAGTATCAAATAATCTAACCGCATTACCAAATTGTACCATATAAGCGTCTGTACCCTCAGGGTCAATCTGATTTACCCAGTTATTGTTGCAGTATGCAAACATATTTGTTCCAAAGATATTTGATTGAGTGTCACAATACATATCTGCATTTAAAAATCTGCCTGTAACCGGGTCATAGTAACGGCTCTTGAGATAATACAAACCGGTTTCACTGTCATACACATATCCTCGATAACGGAACGGATTTATATTTGCAAGATCACAGTCCGAGGTATGTGCTTTAGTCATATCAGAGTCAATAATTTAAAGTTTTTACACGCTATATAATATCATAATAATAAAATCCAAAATATTTCCGAATGGAATTAACAAAAAATATGGAGCCGACATAATTGCAATAAGTAATGAATATCGTTTCTTTTTTTCTAATAAATCAAGATTTTTAAATATAAAAAATCTGCAAAGTAAGAATATTATTACAGATGATAAAAATATGGTCGAAATAGTAAATAATATACTCTGTAAATTTGAATAGTTAGTTCCTGTTGTTATCATATATATAAGTAGTATAACGGAATTTTGTACTGCATATTTAATGGATTCACCTAAAATTACAGGAAATAATATCGAAAGAATAACCATTGAAATCGATTCTGCTAAAAAGCAACAGCCTAAAATTTTCCAAATTGTATTATTGTATTCACTACTTAGAAGTGGCTTTGGTAATTTGGAATTAATTATATATACAGATACGCAATTTGCTAAAATTGTTTCCAAAAATGCTATAACGATTATAAAAAACAGTGTAATAATCGGAGTGTATATGTGATGCATCATATTTAACACCTCTAAACTTTTAACAATCAATTAATTTGTTGTAAACTTTATTGGGATAAAAATCAAGCTTAAATACATTACCATATATACTTTTGATTTTATCCTTGTATTTTTTTACTTTCACTACTAAAGGTTCCTTGAAGTAATATATCCATTGAAGATTAAACACAATTATAACTATCTAAATCATATCCTCTATTTAATTCGTAATTAGTGGTATGTAAATCATTAAGCCATTCATTGCCAGTCCTATAATCACGGGCTATTTGACAAACATCATAAATTACTATGCGTTTACCGTTTTCGTAGCAAGTGAATTTTAGATTATTGGCATTTGACCAAGAATACATTTTTGTTAACTTTTTATAATCACAATTACAATATTAAATTTTTGCTAATTAATTGGAATTTGCTTTAAAATATATCCCTTATACCGAGCGTTATCCATTCCTCGTGGCAGTAAATAGTCTATTCTGTAGCAATAAAGATAATTTTCTGTTGCAAGCAAATCGTCAAATACACATTCATCAGAAAGCTTCTTTTTAGTTCCGGTTTCTATATCGACCTCCCACAAACCGTTATTTTCATCCTCAACGGTTGTTCTTACTATATTCCACTCTGACTTTTCAGCCGAAAAATAAATTTTATTATTATTGTAAGTAACTGATTGAACATAATTATGTAAGGCTGCTCGTGATATTTCTCCGGTTTTTAAATTGTATTTTAAGAAAGTACATTCTTCAGAAGTGTTTATCAGATCTTTGCAGCAATATAAAAAGTAATCATTAATAATAGCCGGCTCGTCCAAGTTACTCAATGTACTATGTTCGAAGTGTGATTTCTGCAAATATGTATCCACATCATATTGAAAAATTTCATATTTGTATTCATCTTTTGTAATAACATTAAGTGTATTGCTGTTTATAGAAATATAGAATATTTCACCGATATAATCTATTTCTTTCCTGTCGTTTATATTCTTAGCATCAACAATTACAAGTTTCTTTTTGTCAACTGAATATAAAACCCTGTCGCCATCAAAGAAAAGGATTTGGCTTTGTTCATATAATTTTTGCTTTTCTTGTGTTGCGTGATTTTCCATATACAAACTGCCGTCATCGCAATAAACTTCAATATTCTCTATTCTTTGCGAAGTAATTGAAGTTGAAACATTTTCTTTTCTGTCAGAATAATAAATATCAGCCCTATAATACATAGGGTCTTTTACATATAAATTGCCGTCCTTATATACCATATAATCATCTGACATAGGAAACCTTTTACCGTTATAAATACGCATACTGTTACAACCGTATTCATAGCTGTTATAATACGAGGTATCGCTATCCGGTTTAAGGTCAACTTTTTCTTTGGTCAAAACAAAAAATGCAATAATCAAAAGTAAAGCAGATAATAAAATTAAACATATGAGTAACGGCGATAATTTCTTTTTTACTTTCATAATATCACTTTCTCCTTAGAAGTTTACAAATACAGTAATCATTATGTATTAATTACTCTGAAACTTTTAATATATCAAATTCATAACAGCTATAATTTAATTTATACTGCAAAAACACAGATAAGGCTGTATTCGTAATAATCAGTTTCAAAAAACTACCTACTAACATTACAAAACACATCGCAAAAAAAACAATATAATTCATTAAAAACACCTCTTAACATTAGCTTGTTTTTTTAAATTCGTTGTAGATATAATTAGTACACAAGCCTTTTTTTAGTTAAATTTTTGATTTTAAGTTGTAATTTTTGCTTGCGTACTATTTCATAACACTCTATTTTGAGTGCGTTGTATTAATTAAGTCATCAATATATTTATTTTGATTGATAAAAAATTACTCAATTTTGTTCAGATAATATCTGTTGCCTGTTTCTTGGTCAGTTAAAATCAGTTGCCTGTTTTCTGAATTATATTGATACCTAAATACTGCGAGATAGTTATTATAATCATCAGGTTCAACAAACCGAATTTTGTCATCAGGTCCGGTTAGATTTTCTGCTTGATAAATCGTACCGTTAATCTCAATTTTATCTCCTTCTATTTCTTCGCTGAGATACTCAAGTCTTATATATGGCGTTTCACAAAGATAAACACCGGTCGGAATTTTATCGGCAAACGAACAACCGGAAAAGAGGTACAATATTGATGTGACAGCTATAAGTATTGTTGTTATAGCTTTTTTCATATAATCACCTAATTCCTATTATTGATTTAAATATTATAAGGTTTTTAAAAATATGACTATTTTTAATCTTAGCTTAATTCTACCATACAAAAGATAAATAAGCAACAACAATTAATTATTTTGCATAAATTCATCTTATTACACTATGTATTATTGTTTTAATTGTGCAATATTTTAGGCTGCTACAAATTTTGTAACAGCCTTTTAAAATCTTATTTTATCTTTCACAATTTCATTTATCTTTTTTACTGTTTTCTTATCTTGAAACTGCAAAAACAGATGATCATAGCTTACATCTAATTTTTTCACAAGCCTTTTTATATTATCAATGCAATGCAAACTCTTTTAAATTTCATATTAATCCGTCTTTTCATTTATATATACCAAATAGTTATTAGTTTACTGTAATCTCGGCTTTGTAGGTTTTACCATCTATTTCTGCTCTGCACTTCGTTTGAAAATGTACGGAGAGTAAAATAAGAATACAACCAGACAAGAAATAACTACCACGAGAAACTTGCGGAGTGAGCCATATTTTTTGTCCGATTCAAATAAAAAATAAATTTATTTACTATGCTTGTTTCTTGCATATATAATAAAGCGTTTCTTTGTTATAATAACTAAAAATACTATGGTTAATTTGTTAAAATAAAACATATATTTTTGTGGAGTATTTTGGTATAATTAAAAGGAAATCAAATAATTGGAAAGGACGGATTTCGTTTATGAGTAAACTTAAAAAGCTGACAAGCATTGTGCTTGCGGCAACTATCGTTTCTTCTGCATCTGCAATGGCATTGACCGCATCCGCAGCTGAAAATGATAATGCGGTTTCCGCAGCGGACAATAATCTGCAAAGAAATGTTCAGGACGGCGTAATTTTACACGCTTTTAACTGGTCATACAAAACAATTAAGGAAAACCTGCCTGCAATTGCAGCAGCCGGTTATTCTACAGTTCAGACTTCACCTGTTCAGCAGCCGAAAGACTACTCAACATCAAGAGATGTTACAGGTCAGTGGTGGAAACTTTATCAGCCTGTAAGCCTTTCTGTAGCTAAAAACGCATGGTTCGGTACAAAAGACGAACTCAAAGACCTTTGTACAGAGGCTGAAAAGTACGGTATAAAAATTATTTGCGACATTGTTTCTAACCATATGGGCAATGAAAGCGAAGATACACCTAATGTTGTAAGCTCACAGGTTAAAACATATGATCCTGAAATTTACGACAATGCAAGTGCTTTCTTCCGTAACAACGATATTGTTGCATCAGACAGCAGTGTAAAAAATGTAGTACAGGGACATGTTACTTCCTGCCCTGACCTCAAAACAAACAGCAAAGTTGTTCAGGATAAGGTTATCTCACTCCTTAAGGAATGTATCGACTGCGGTGTTGACGGTTTCCGTTTTGATGCGGCAAAACACATTGAAACTCCCGATGACGGTGACTATGCTTCTGATTATTGGAAGAACATTACAGAGTCTGCAGGCTCATATTACAAAGCAAAAACAGGCGACAATCTTTATATTTACGGTGAGATTCTTAACAACTGCGGTTCCGGCAGAAGTTACAGTTCTTACACAAAGTACATTAATGTAACAGATAACAAAACAGGTGACTCTGTACTCGCAAATGTGGTAAAAGGCAAGGCATCAAATGCCGCAAGCTCAAGCTACAAGTCAGGCGTTGCCGCTTCCGATGTAGTTCTTTGGGCAGAGTCGCACGATACATACGAGGGCGAGTCGGGTGCAGGCGGTATCAGCAATACCGCTAAAGTATCTGACGAAAATATCACTAAAGCATGGGCTATCATAGCCGCAAGAAAAGACGCTACTTCTCTTTACTTTGCCCGTCCGGGTGCATCGTTAATGGGTGAGGCAGCAGGCGATATAACTTATAAGAGCACAGCTGTTTCTGAAATTAATAAGTTCCATAACCTCTTTGTTGGTCAGAGTGAAAAACTCGGTGCCGTTGACAATGTAGCTTATGTTGCAAGAGGCACAAGCGGTGTAGTTCTTGCTAACTGCGATGGCAACGAAAAGTCTGTAAGTATTTCAGGCACAGGCCTTGCAAACGGTACTTACACAGATACAGTTTCAGGCGCTAAATTCACTGTAGCTAACGGTGTTCTTACAGGTAATATCGGTTCAACAGGTGTAGCTGTTGTTTACAACGGCACAACAACTCCGAGAAATACTTGTTCTGTAGAGAGCGGTGATTTCAAGGGTGATACAATTACACTCAACCTCGGTCTTGACAACGCAGCATCAGGTACATACTGCATTGACAATTCTAAGCCTGTAACTTACACAGGTGACATTGCAATCAGAGTAGGTTCAGACTACGCTTACGGCGAAACGATCAACCTTACTCTTACAGCAACAGACGGCAAAAATACAACAACCACTACTTACAAATATACCAAGCAGAAATCTGCAAGTTCAGGTGTGTATGTATTCTTTGCTTCTGAAAAAAGAGAAACAAGCTCAAAATGGAAAGCTCCTTACTATGTTTACATCTACGACGAGGAATCTTCAAAGGAAGAAACTTATAAGGCATCAAACTGGCCGGGTACAAAGATGAACTATGATAAGGCAACAGGTTATTACTATGCAGAAGTTCCTACAACCTGTATTGCAACAGATGCAGATGAAAACGAGTCTGAGTCAAATTTTGACCTTGCACACTCTGCAAACACAAGAGTTATCTTCTGCGACAGCTCAAATGTAAACTCTGCTCCTCGTCAGTATCCGTCGGAAAAAGGCCTTAAATTAAAAGGAACTTCTAGAATTTTCGGTCTTACAAAGACAACTTCATGGGAAGAAACAACACTTGTACCTACAGTTGAATCACAGCCTGCAACCGAAGTTACAAGAGGCGACAAAACATATAAATACGGCGATGTAAACACAGACGGAAAATTTAATGTTCAGGATGTAACCTCACTCCAGTTTATTGTTGCAGAGTCCGTAAAGCCGTCACAGCTTATATATGCATTGAGCGATGTTACAGCTGACGGTGTTGTAGATATCAGAGATGTAACAATGATCCAGAGATATATTTCCGGTATTAGAGAGGACACAGGCAAAACAGGCGAAGTTTATAAGGCTGAACAACCTACACAGCCTACACAGCCTGCAAAACCTACAGAGGCAACCAAGCCTTCTACACAGCCGACAACTGCTCCCGCACCTTCTACTTACACACTTTACTTAAAGACACAGCTTCCTTGGATGACATCAATGGGTACAAATCTCTATGCTTTTGATAACGATACAAAGAAGTCTTATCTGCTTGAGCAGGATACCGACGATTATCCGAATGTATTTAAGGCAGAGGTAGCAAACACACTTACAAATGTTACTTTCTACAGAGCATTAGATATGGTTGACGAAATGACAAAGGCGTCAAGTTCAGGCCCTGTATACAACGCTTGGGCAGCAACTGTAAGCAGTACAAACAATTGCTACAACCTTGAAAGCGTTGATGAAGCAACAGACAAAGCAACTGCAACAGTCGGTCCGTATGTAAAAGAAGAGGCTCCCGAATGGACACTTGATGTAGTATATTTTGATAATTCAAAAACAAAGTGGGGAGAAGTTTATATTTACGGTTGGGGCAACGGTCTTTACGAAGAGGCATATAAAATGACTCAAATTGAGGGCACAGACATCTGGAAATACGAACTTCCCGAACCTATTTATCCGGGTACAGAAAGTTTCCTTTTTAAGAATACAGAAAGCACTTGGGTTAAAAAGACTAAGAATGTAAAGGTTGTAGAAGGTAAAAATCTTTATGACGGAAAAGCACAGGCTTGGTCAGGCACTTACGAAGAGTGATTTTAAAGTTTAAATTCTAATTTTGCGGGCATACCAAAAGTATGCTCGCATTTTTATGTAAAAATTTGGTTTTTTATCAAAAGTTGTGGTAAATTATTGTTTGGCTGATTGCTTTATCAAGCAATTATAAAAGTTTGGTCGACCTTTTCAAAGGTCGTGGGTGTGGACAAAGC
>ERZ779645.823-NODE-823-length-16571-cov-7.649612_pt1 | contig 16571 bp, 9 predicted proteins | sample MGYA00511103_ERZ779645 | MGnify/ENA primary metagenome ERZ779645 (study PRJEB29588, sample SAMEA2158521) | human gut metagenome | biome: human gut; feature: human-associated habitat; material: faeces | place: Denmark | collected 2008/2010 ...
TTGTCTTAACAAATAACAATAGTCCGGTCAATACGTAACAGCGGAGACGCTTACTTTATTCGCCGGCAAAGATAGTATATGCCGTAGGGTACGAGTCAAGAGAAAAATGAAAAAAGTTTAATGGACACATCCATTTCGGTTGCAACCATAAATTTTTCAAAATTCTTATGGTTTGAAATATAAAATCGCTATCTTTGCCCAGTAAACAAAACGGTTATTGTCATGGAACAAGCAGAACTTCAGCCACTGATCCGACAAAAACCGCCCCTTGTTATCGATAAAATTCCACTCTCCATTTTTCAATCATACGGAATCGACGCCGTCATGCGTGTAAGTTTCCACAGAATTTGCGGATTATTTGCCACAAATGTAATCGACATCTAAATCTTTGCAAGATTTACCATAACTACCGGCTTTTGTACGGGCCGGAGACATTCTTTACAGTCATCTTGCCGTCAGAGTCGGACTAAATAATTTCACCGGCCCAGAGGGCTTTGAAGAAGTCGGTTACATAATAGAGGTCCACATCACCGCTGCGGCGGCTGATACGGTCTCTGGACACAATGATTTGCCTGGTATCCGGATGCTCCTTCGCGAACTCCGTTACGCCCTTCTTGTCATCGTGGTCAATGTGTTCCTTTGATTTGATTTCAATAGCCACACGGGCATCACCGATGACGGCATCAACCTCGAGGTTCTCATAGGTGTGCCAGTAGGTCAATTCCTCATCGCTGTTTGTATAACCAAGATAAGCGGCAATCTCCTGCATAATAAGATGCTCGAATGCGTGGCCATACTCTGGTGTCCTTGGCGCAAGGTGGTATCTCTTGGTAAGGTGATTGGCAATACCGACATCGAAATAGTAAAATCTGGGCGCTTTGTACAGTTTTCTCTTGATGACCTTCCTGTATGCCGGCACTTCAAATCCTAAAAGCGTATCCACCAGAATCTTATAGTACGCTTTCACTGTATTGGCAGACACCTCGCAATCACTGGCCACATTCTCGTAATTGAGGATTTCTCCATCCATAATGGCCGCCACTTCCATAAAGCGGACAAACTCATCCGCATTCTGGACAAGCGCCTCTTCGATAATCTCCTCCTTCAGATACAGGTCAATGTATGCTCTCATACGGTTCCGGGCATTGGCAACCGCGTAATGACGGGGAATCATACCATTCTGAACGGCACGCTCCAGGTCGAAATCCGGAATCTCTGCACTTACCAGAGGGAACAAAGTCTCCGGTATAGCTCGGCCGCCAAGGTTGTTCGCACCGCTCTTCTTGATTTTGCGTGCACTTGATCCGCTGAGGATGAACCACAGCCCTTTTTCGACCATCAGCCAGTGGACTTCATCCAGAAGCTCCGGGACCTTTTGGATCTCATCAACGATGACTAGCGTCTCGGGCGGATACCTCAGAAGGCTCTCCCGGAATTCTTCAGGATGCTGCTTAAAGCGATTTCTCACATCTGACTTCAAAAGGTCAATGTAGACCGCCTTAGGAAAACGCTCTTTCAAAAGGGTTGATTTTCCTGTCTGGCGGCCGCCGAAGAGGAACATTGCCTCATCCAGCCGGTTCTCTATGTCAAATATTCTACGGTACATATCAGTTATGAATTTCCTCAAACAAATTGCGGATTTTCTGGAAATATCCGCAACAACAATGCGAATTTAACAAAGATTTATCTGAACACCAAAATCTTTGCAGGATTTACCATACACTGATAATCAAAAGATTTCGTAACTACCGGCTCTTGTACGGTCCGGCGACATTCTTCACGGTCATCTTGCCGTCAGAGTCGGAGGTCGTCATCACGTAGTACTGGCTTCCGCCTTCACGTACACGGACCACGATATTGCCGTCATAGCCTTTCACCTTGGCAGCATCCGCGTCGGACACCTTGTTGTCCACGCCTGCAGGACGTTCGCCCCTGCAGAAGTTGGTTATGAACAAGTCCATTGTCGGAAGAGTCTTCCACATCTGGGACATGATGGAAGTACGAGGATGCACGTCCACCCAGGAATTCACCACGATTACCTGAGGAGAAAGAATGGTAAGGGCCTCAGGGCTGTTGGTGGCTTCTGATCCATGATGGTCAGCCTTCATCACCTCCACTCTGCCCGCAACCTTCGCACAAGGCAGTTCCGCATCTTTCCAGGAGAAGTTGGACCTGTTGTTGTACTGCAGGTCGCCTCCGGTGAAGAAGTCGAAATTGCCATAGGAGATTTTCATCACGCAACTGCAGATATTCTCGGCCGGACATTTGTCCGTACCCGTAATCTTCGCAGGATTTGCAACGACAATGTCCTTTTTCTCAGGGAAGGTCATCTTGGTTTCAGTACCGTTACCGGTCCAGATGTTTCCGTTCACGGCTATGTTGCGGACAGTTACCTTGTAATCGGAAGTCTTCGGGACAATCTGGTCAGTGACGCCGGCGCGGAACATTTCCGCATTGACACCGGAGTTCTCAACATGCCATTTCACAGCATTGACATAATTCTTTACAGCAGCCTTGTTGCTCGAAAGCGTCTGCATATCAAACGGATAGTCATAGTCCGGCCAGCCTCTGTCGAGAACTGCGCCCACCTTGAAATTGTCGAGAATCTCAGGGATTCCGTTCAGTCTGTAGGTGGAGGAGTTGGACGATACCGGCAGCGACGAGTTCGAGTCTCCGAAATGGTCGTTGTGCAGATGGGTATTGACAATATAATCTATGGTATTGTTCCCCGTCCACGCCATACATTTCTTGAGATACATGCCGATCAGCTGCGAGCCGCGCGTGCCGGTCAGAGTCGGGTCCCACCTGCTGCGGATACCGGTGTTGGTAGTGCTTCCGTTGGAATTCGTCTTGACCAGGGAACTTGCAGCATCGACAAGGAGCTGGGTTCCGTCAGGCATTATCACGAAAACGCACTCGCCGGTCATGGTATTGATGAAATGGATATCCATCTCACCTTTGGACCAGGCAGGAAGCACTTCGCCCACCTTGATTTCCGAAGTCGGACCGGACGGCACATTGCCGCCTCCCGGCTGGGGCTTGATTATGGGTGCAGTCTTGTTGTCGGAAGAGCAGGATGCCAACATCATTGACATTGCTATTGCCGACAGGGCCGCATATTTTATCAACCTTTGCATACGATATGAAGATTAAGGAACATCTTGCCGCCTTCGATATTGACATAGAGGCGGATATAGTTGCCGAAATTCGGCTGGACCTTGACGATGTGCAGGCCTTCTCCCGTAAAAACGGACGGGGTGCTTCCGTCATCTGCCCAGTGCACTCCGTCCTGCGAAAGCTGGACCTGTGCCGTCAGCATCGGATTTCCTTCGATTTTCTCCACCATCACGAAGAATATCGCCTCATCTGCCCAACCGACTTCGTAAGGATGGGTTCCGAATGTGCCGGAGAAGTATTTTTTCACCTCGAGGTGAGAGTCATTGACCATTTTCATAATTTCGGCCTCCTATTCTTGTGAAACAACTACTGAATCGACATAGAAGAACACTCTTCTGTTGGTGTCAGTCCCGACCCAGAAAAGAGGATTGATGAGATTGTCAATGCGGTCGTAACCGTCACGTGCATCTGCCTTGGTGCCTCTCATATCCCAGATCTTGTCCTGACATTGGAATTCGACGTATTCGCGCAGTTTGGTGTCGATTTTCAGTCTCATATACTGCCAGTTGAGTTTGCAGTCAGTCTCATTGTAAATGAGTTTCTGACCACCGTCCGGCAGGTTCATGAAACCGTCATGGTCACCGTTGGGATAGCGTTTGCCGAACCACCACGGGTCCACGCCTTTCTTGCACCAGTCCCCTTTCAAGCCATAGGCCCATTCTTCGTCAGTAACTCCGTCACGGGAATGTACATACTGCCATTTCTGGGTAAGTTTTCCGTCCACGGCGTTGAGATAACGCATTCCCACGAAATAGCGTTTCCCGTGTTCCTGTACGTCGAATCCCATTCCGAAATCTCTGATGGAGTTCTCATGGAGTCCAGGCTGAGGGCGGTCACCACCGTCCACCACGTCCTGTTCTGCCGTATAGGAGAACCAGCACTCGATCTGGAGGAACCTGTTTTCCGGCCTGTAGAACGAGAGTCTCTTGATGGCGTGGCCAAGTGAGCCTTCTGCAGGTTTTTCCACATATGGGGCGGCCACCGGGCGGGTCGAGAGTTTCAGACTGTATGTTCCGGACATTGCCCCGTGAGTTCCGGGATAACGATATGTCGCTGAGCTGAGCATTACCGGCGGCCACTGGTCTTTGCAGACCAGGGTTGCCGGAACGTCGAAGTCAGGATATTCAGTAAAATTGGGCATCAGCGTCATCCAGCCATTGAATCCGGTGTTGAAAACGTCATACGCCAGGATTCTTTCGAGCGGCTGGAATCTGCTTTTCAGAAGAATTTCATCTACACTCATTACTTGTTCACTTAAATAATAATTCTAATAACCAGGATTCTGTTTGAGAATACCGTTCATAATCTGCACGTCATCATTCGGCAAAGGCCAGAGATAGACCTTCTCGTTGAACATGCGCTCGCCGTTCTGCACGATGAACTTGCCGTCCACCATCGCCTCGAATTCAGGGAAACCGTCCTCATCGAATGTCGGTGCCTGAGGCCAGAACCATTTTCCGTCAGCGAAACCGGCTTTGTTCGCAGCTGCATTTCTGGAGAAGCCGAACATGTTGTGGGAGAATGCATTCTTGAACTGACGCCAGCGGACGAGGTCGAAGTAGCGGAGATTCTCCCATGCCAGTTCCACTCTACGTTCTCTGCGGAGGACTTTCCTCAACTCAGCCTGGTCAGTCGTGGTAATCGCAGGATATGAACTTACATCGGTCAGTTTCACATCGTATGCGCGTGCACGTACAGCATTGATACAGTCGAGGACAGTGCCGTCGATCTTATTCAGTTCTATCTTGGCCTCGGCATACATCAGCAGGACGTCCGCATAACGCATGAGGACTACAGGGTTGTCCTTGAAGCGGCTGCTTCTCCAGGAGTCACGCACGCCTTTTGCGAGGCAACATCCGTTATATGAGCAGTTTGCGGCATCACTGCCACCCTTGCTGTCCTTGTTGGTCACCATCTTGCCTGCTTCATAATCGTAAGTCTCCAGTTTGTCAGGAGCAGGATTCCACTCGATGTTACATACTTTTTCTCCCGGAGCCACGAAAGTCTGGCAGCAGCGTGGATCTCTTCCGGCAAACGGGTTATGCGGGTCAAATCCGCTGCCCGGCTCGTCAATGGTCTTGCCGTTGGCCATTTCATACACTGCCAGGAGCTCCCATGAAGGCTGGGCATTATGGGTTCCGCCTGCTGAACGAGGAATGAACGAGCCGGCTGCAGGAGTCATAGGCTTGCCGTCCGCGTCGATTTCGAGTTCGTTTGAGTGAGGAATCGAGAAAATGGTCTCGCAAGTCATGGATGTCTGCTGGAACAACTGGCCATAGCTGCCGCGTCCATAGCTGTCCTTCGCCGACGCATAGAACAGAGAGTACTTGTTCAGGTCCATACAAGCCTTTGCAGCCTCTGCAGCAGTCTGATAATCATACTGATACAATGCGATTCTCGCCTTGTATGCCAGTGCGCAGCCCTTGTCCACGCGGGTGCATCCTGCCGTGGCTGAATTATTGTCCACCGGAAGATGCTCTGCCGCGAAATCGTAATCTTCGTAAATCTGCTTGAGCACTTCTTTCTTGTCGGTCCGGCCCATCAGGAAGGCTTCTTCTGGAGTTATGTCCTTCAGGTAGAACGGCACGTCGCCCCACAACGTGATCAGCCGGGCATAGGCATATGCTCTGAAGAACCTGGCTTCTGCGCGGAGCTTGTTCAGGTCGTCCTCTGACATTTTTCCGGACATCTTGTCCAGCGCCTCGAGGATACGGTTCGCCCTGCTCACGTTCTTGTATGAATAGCTCCATGTCTTGGCCACATATATCTGACCTTTGCTGGTGGTAGCGTCGATGGTTCCGGCTGCTACAGGATATATGTTGTTGCGCTGGGCCCAGTCGTCGGTCTGACGGTCCATCGCCAGGTTATGTTCTATTATAAAGAAGGACTCTCTGTAAAAATCATTGAGAGAAATGCGAATCTCCTGCGGGGTGGAATACCAGTTCCCGCTTGAGGCTGAAGACAGCGGATTGAGATTCAGGTCAGCGCAGGAAACGACGGAAAGGGTTCCGAGCGCCGCAACGAATATATTTAATAACTTTTTCATACTTCATCAGAATTTAAGATCGAGACCGAATGTCCAGGTTCTTGCGATATAGGTAGATGCGCCGGCCTCCGGATCCCATCCCTTCAGGAAATGGTCGAAGCAGAACGGGTCATCCACATTGAAATAAACGCGGAGTCCTTTCAGATTCACCTTGCTGACAATGGCTTTCGGGAATGTGTAGCCCAAGTTTATGTTCTTGATTCTCAGGAAAGCGCTGTTCATGAGCCACCAGTCGGACATCTTGTAGTTGTTGTATTCACCACCGGCGTAGGAGAGTCTCGGATAACGTGCCTTGAGGTTCTGTTCCTCAGTATTGTACACGCTCCAGTAGTTTCTGCTGCCGTCCGAATTCATCATGACGGAAGGAACCGGGAGCCACTGGTTCTGGAACGCCCTTACCATATCCTCGGTCAGTCTGCTCATCTGCTTGCCGACTCCGTTGAACAATACGGAGAATGAGATGCCTTTCCATCCGAGGTTGATGTTGCCGCCATAGATGTAGTGCGGGAGTGAACTTCCGAGAATGGTCCTGTCGTGGGTTTCATTGACAATGCCGTCAGGTGTTCCTTCCGGTCCGCTGATATCCATATATTTGATGTCACCAGGTTTTGAAGCCACGAGCTGAGGGCTGCCTGCGACATCATCTGCAGACTGGAACAGGCCGGCTGCCTTGAGGCCGTACCATGACTTGTATTCTTCACCTTCAGTGATGATGGTGCCGCTGCCGAATACCTGCTTGCCGCCGAGATTTCCCATAATGGACTTGTAGTCAGAGACATTGACACTGATACCGTAGTTGAAGTCGCCGATGGAGTCGCTCCAGCCGAGTTTGACTTCCCATCCGCGGGTATTCATTGTACCGGCATTGCGGTCAGGTGCAGAATATCCTGTGAATGAAGGAATTGCGACTGCGAGCAGCATATCTGTGGTCTTCTTGTAGTAATAGTCCGCAGTCAAGTCGAGACGGTTGCCGAGGAATGTGGCGTCGATACCGACATCCCAGCTCCAGGTCTTCTCCCAGTGGATATCCTGGTAAGCGTATTCTGTCTGCGCTCCGGACATCACGTAAGTAGGAGCATTGCCCTGAGTGTCATAGACCAATGCCTTGTTGAAGGAGATGTAGGTCTGGTACGGATAGTTGCCGATTCTCTCGTTTCCGAGGCTTCCCACTGATGCACGGAGTTTCAGATGGTCGAGCCAGCCGACATTGGCCATGAATTTCTCATTGGAAATCACCCAACCGAGAGATGCACTCGGGAAGAATCCCCATCTGTGGTCTTTGTGGAAACGTGAAGAAGCGTCGCCGCGGGCATTGAGCTGAAGATAGTAACGACCGTCATAGTTGTACATGATGCGGCCGAAGAATGACCTGTAGGCATTCTGGTAAGAGCTTCCGCCCACTGTCAGGGAGTTCTTGTTGGCAAGGTCGAGGTACGGGAATGAAGCAATCTCCATATCGTTGGAACCGGCAGCAAGCGACTCGAACGTGTACATATAATCCTCGTAGCCGGCCATGACATTCAGGTTATGCTTCTTCGCGATGGTCTTGTCGTAAGTCGCAATCACCTGAGTCTCATAGGTTTTGGACTCCGATCTCGCTTCTGTCAATGAATTGGTCTTGTAGCCTGAAACATATCCGAGGAGCAAGTCGGTATCATATGCGTCATAGACAGGTACGGCCTTGGCCATGTCCTTGGACTTCGCATAAGTGAATGTCGGTGTGAAATTGGCAGTGATGTCGAGTCCTTCTATCGGCTTGTAGCTGAGGGAAATCTTGGCAGTCGCCATAGAATTCTCGCTCTTCTTCTTGCCGCCTTCGCGCCATGCTGCCAGCGTATTGGAGAACGAGCCTTCCTTACCCGGAGCAATACGTCCGTCAGGATAAAGACCGGCATAGATTGAAGGATACATGTTGGCCGCCTTGATCGGGCTTCCAGAGTGAGGGTCCTTCTTTATGGCATGACGGAAAGAGAAGTCCAATGAACCGGACCACTTCTTGCTGAAGTTGATGGTATTGCGGGAACGCAGTGAGAAGCGCTCGTAGTTAAGACCTTTATAAAGGGCGTCAGTATTCTCGTAAGAAGCTGATGTACGGCTCTTTATGGTCTTGTTTCCGTAAGTCATCGTCACATTGTGCTTATGACGCATACTTGCCTTTTTCAATATGGCCGATTTCCAGTCATAGTTAGGGTAAGTAATCGGGTCATAGGCATTGTTCTGCATGTAATTGTCAATGTAATCCTTGGAATATGTATTGTATTCTACGCCTTCAGGGTTGCCGGAATCATTCCAAGTATATTCATTGTATGTGTTCATATAGTCCAGGACACCTGTCATATATGAAGGCAGTTCGGTAGGAGTGATGGCTGACACCTCTCCGTTGTAGCCGATCTGCAGCTGGCCTTCGGATGCATCCTTGGTAGTGATGAGAATCACTCCGGATGCAGCTCTCGCACCGTAGATGGCAGCGGATGCGGCATCTTTCAGGACTGTGATCTGGCGCACGTCCTCAGTAGGGACCAGGTCCAGACTGCTGACAGCCATACCGTCCACGAGGATGAGCGGGCTGGAATCAGACATTGTGGTGATACCGCGGACTTTGATCGTGGCACTTGCTCCAGGCATACTGCTGGAACGGGTCACGCTCAGTCCAGGGACAACTCCCTGAAGTGACTGGGAGAGCTGGGAAGTACTCTGCTGGCCGATAATCCTGTCATTTACGACACCTACCGCACCGGTGAGGTCCTTCTTCTTTACGGAGCCGTAACCGATCACGACTGTTTCGTCCAGTTCGACTGCATCCGGGTTCATCACCACGTTGAACGGAGTGCGGCCGTTCCACACCTCCACTCTGGTGACAAAGCCCATGCACGTGAATTCGAGCTTCTGACCTTCTTTTACGTTTGGCAATGTATAGTTGCCGTCAATGTCGGTAGATGCCCACTTTCCATTGTCCTTGTTCAGAATCATGACTCCGGCAAGAGGACCGGAAGCATCAGTGACAGTTCCTTTCAGTTCGCTCTGAGCGAAAACCCCTACAGGGAGCAGCAATGCTGCCAGAAAGACTAATATCTTGGTTTTCATAATAATGTTATTCTTCGATTGTAAATGTAGCGTGCTCGTCGTATTCCTTCACCTGCGCACCGGTGTCAGGATTGTTAGGTTTCTGGCCTGAGAAACGGGACTGGCCGCTCGTGTGGGTCTGGTCGATGTACAGGCCCTGGAATTTGGCTCCGTCAAGCCCCAGATGACCGGCCTCCCTGAAACGGAAAGCGAATGTGGTCATGTCGGCTGCTGTGGTGAAGGTTCCTTCAACTGGAATATATGCTCCATTGTTTGAAGGATCGAGGAATGTAGCGGCGAAATTGTATTTTACGACTGCTGAGTATTCCACATCCTTACCTGAAAGTGCCTTGACAGCGGTTTCAGCAAAATCCTGAACCGGAGCGGTAGGCAGCCATTCTTCACCTGACTTGTATTCAGTCATCCATCTGGTAGAGCAGGCCGTACCCATCTTGGTGATGAAACGGAACTTGATCTTGGTACCGGCAGGAATGACTTTTCCGCCCATAGTAGCGGTCACGAGCCAGTAATCTCCAGGGATTGTTCCGGCAACATAAGGGTCTCCGCCGCCTTTGGCTCCGACACCACGTTTGCAGACAGCCTTGGACTTGCCGGCAGCAACAGAATATCCTGTCCTCTCCACTGCATAATATTCAAGTTTGCCTTCTCCTGTACTTGCAGCGACATATTTTCCGTTGGTTCCAGGGAATACAGACTGCTCCTCAGAATCGGCAAACGTCTTCTGAGTTTCGGAAAGCGACTCTTTGAAAGCCCAGTCAGCAAGAATGCCGACGTACTTCTTCTGGTCTATCGCGAAAGTATATGTCTGGTCGCCCTTGATAGCGACATTGACATTGATCTTCCTGCCGCTGATGGTGCTGTTTTCAGGCAGGGTAACTGTCACATTGGTCACTCCCTTTCCTGACGCAGGAGAAATGACGACTCCCTTGTCTTCGCACTCGGCGGTCCACTCTCTTTCATCCAGCACCGTGAACGTAGTGTTGTTCTCCGTGAACGGCAGCTCCACGAAATTAGGATTGATGCCCTTAGGAGCCACAGCCTTCTGGTTCAATGTCAATTTGAGCGGAGTGACACCATCTCCGATAAAGCGTACAGTGCCTGTCCTGACAACTGACTTTTCATTCGCGTCATACTTGATATGAAATGTAGTGGCATCGCCATCCACTTCAGTATCAGTAATTCGTGCCCAATAATTGCCCGCATCGTCGGTGCAGTCATTATTGACTCTGTAATACACGTTGGTGAACAGTTTCACGGTTGCAGTACCGCCATCTACCTCCAACGAAAGCGATTTTGTCTCGAGCGTCATATACGGATCAGACGCAGTCTGACAAGAAGCAAGCGCCACAATGGCAGTACTTGCCCACAACAGCTTGTTAAGATTCATAATTAGGGTTATTAGTAATTTATGTTCTTTGTTTGTTCCAGTGATTTCTCCACAGCATCACAATGTGCCAGATAATGCTGCAGGACGTCGTTCCATTTATAGTAATTGCCTTGTACCGGCGTGAGAGGAAGCGGCAAATCCTTCTCATTCAGCATCATGCGCACGAGAATTTCAGGATTTGCGGCACTTCTGTAGAAGACCAGCTGAAGGTTTGTGCCCATCGGAATGTTCCAGTTCTGCCAATACCGGATGGCCTCTTCAGGACGCGAAGTGGATTCTCCCCAAGTCCCGGAACCGAGATTCGCCATCATTCCGAGCAAGGTGCCGTCGTGTCCGAAGCTCAGGTCAATGCCGGTGCGGCCAAGGTCAATGTCGTTCTTCGCTTGTGTCAGCAGATGTTTCAATGTCCTGGCTGCCAGTCCGGAACCTCTTCCCTGCGTCACCGGTTCCGGACCTTTCTGCGCATAGTACTTATAGTTCTCGACCTGGGCCATCGAAAGGATTTCCTCTTCCGTGAAGACATCCCACAGAGGGACCTGTCTGTCAAGGCATTGCATCGTACCGGCCATCAGATAGAAGCGGAATTCCAAATCATGCGGGTCGTATTCCGCCGCGATTTTTTCCGGGGAGATGAACAGACGGGACATGAACGCATCCACATCCACGAGAGAGTCTCTGAAGTGCTCATACTTCTCACGCCAGAATCCTTTTCCGCTGATGATGTCGGCGTCGATTTTCAGACGTCCCGGACACACTGTGCCATAAGGATTGAGCTGCTGCAGGAAGGCTCTGGAGTTGTCCACTTCATTCCATTTCAGGTCCGGCCTGCGGGAAGTGATACCCTGTACTAGCCCCATCATCGTGGCTGTAGTGCGCAGGACATTGGTCGAGCGCGTCCTCATATACGGCTGTCCTTCAAACACTTCCGGATAATTGTCCACCATCCTCTCTCCGAGCGTCACGGACTGTCTCCATCCCAGCTGGGTGAGGTCCGCTTCCCGGTATTCGATATTCTTGCGGAACGGCTTCAGGCGCTCATACACTGCCTTTCCGAGTCCGGTAAGATTGGACTGCGATTCGGCCAATGCCAATGAGCCGTAAACTGACGCATAGGTGATATTGTCATCCACCTGACGTGCTCCGTGACGGAAGAAGCCATTGATATAGAACGGCTTGTATCCTTCCGGGGCTGCCGGGGCCTTCCTGTCCGAGAAGTCTTCCACGTAGTACACGCCTCCGGCCTTCTCAGGGCATTGACGCAGTTCTTCAACATATGTCTGAGGCTGCGGTTTCGGCTTCGGCAGCGACACCTTGTATATGCAAGGCTTGCGGTTTGTCTGCTTCGGATGGGTGTTTGTGTTCACGTACATCCAGCCGTCCACGATGGCGATATCCTCCATTTCCACAGGAATCTGCTCCTGAAGTTCGTACCTTGCGGACATCGTCCTGGTATCGGTATCATAGACACGGATGCGGGAAGGGCGTGAGGCATCCCTTTCTCCTAAACCGAAACAGTAATATATCTTGCCGTCTTTTACGCAGCCCGCCTGGGTGAACCATGTGTCGAACGGGAACACCACCTGGTCCTCTATGTCATTGAGACCGAGAGTGACTTCTTTTCCTTCGGCCAATGCAGGGACTCGAAATTTAGTGGCAATGTATTGATTTTCATAGGCATTGCGCGTCACCTTATGAATGGTCCTCTTACGTGCGGAGAATACCCAGAGGGAACTTCTGTCCCTGTCCACCATCCATGACGGGGCACCGAAAATGCCTGCATATCCTGCTCCTTTCCAGCCTACCGTGTCGAGTTTGATGGTCTGCACGATTTCGGAGGAGAACTTGCGGCCACGTCTTTTTATGCTTTCCACGAAGCAGGACATTTCTATCTCGCTGCCGACCTTGCCATTGGTCACATAGATCAGCGGAAAGGAGCTGCCCGGAGCTGTCTCGATGCCGAAGCTGGCATTGTTCGCGTGGTTGTCAGGCCTGGCTGAGGCCAGATCGAATTTCGCAACCGGCTCCCCTGATGCGGTACGGAAATCGAAAACTCTCACGTGCCCGCCGTCTTCTAAGGCAAACACATATCTGTCCCAGATTTCCAGGCCCTGCTGCGCGTTCTCGCCACGTTCTTTTTCAATGAATACGGAACAATCCACGTTCTGTTCCGGTTCCACGTAAAGCTGGGCGGAAGATACTGCGGGGAAGGCCACGAGGGCAGCTATGTAAAGTACTGTCCTTTTCATCTTCATTTGGTTTCTACGGTTTTCTGTTTTCTGCTGTCAATGAGCCTGTAAACTACATAGACTGCTATGAGGGCGAATATCGAGAGCACGAATGACAATACGATATTCTTGACTGCCAATGTCTTAGGGTCGCCTGCCGCCAAAAGTCCCACCAGCAGCAGGGCTATCACGCCGAGTGTTATGCAGAAGCAGGAGATGGCCATGAATGAATAAGCCTTGACGCTTTTTTTTGCGTGCTCGTCTGGTTCCTTGTCGGCATCCGGGTCGGTGTATTCGCAGATCGCGTCATATCCACGGTCTTCGAGTCCTTTGTACTTGGACCATACTTCCATGCAGGCCAATATGAGTACTGGAAGAACGCAGCCGGAAATGGATTCTATCATGCTCTGGCTCAATATGGAAGCCGGCACGGTGAGTTTGGCTGTTATGCCTATTGCCCAAGTCAGAAGCATTGACCATATCAGCTGACGGCCTGTGAGTCTCTTGGAGAAGAGTCCCCAGATGGACGGGATGTACAGTGGGCACATTATCATTGTCAGAAGTGTCACGACCACTTTTTCCGCGCCTCCGGCCAATGGAATCAGCATTGACAGTCCTATGATAACCAGTCCGAACACGATGGTGAAGATACGGCCTACTTTTATGAGCTGCTTTTCGTCTGCATTCCTGTTTTTCTCGCTATGTTTCCAGATGTCGTATGTATAGACATTGGCATAGACGTTCAGGATGCCGGAAACGTTGCTGAGGGTAGCTGAAAGCATGGCTGCGAGCATCATGCCTAACATTCCGCTCATGAGCACCATCTTGCTCATATTGACATAGGCGTGCTCTCCGTTGTATGTCATCGTGACTGCGTCTGCATCAAGCGCAAGGCCCGGCTCCATGACGCGGTAGATCATTGTCGGAAGGTACCAGATGAGCGGTGTGAGGAAATAGAGCAGGCCAATGAGATATGTGCTTTTCGTGGCGTCCTTGCGTGTAGGGACGCTGATGTACCGCTGCACGAACGGCCAGTCGCCTCCGATCATCGCCACATTCAGGAAGAGCCAGAGCAGGAGCCAGGCCCATGTGTAAGTTTCCGATGTGCCGGAGAAGAAGCCCGGTATCTGAGCCGCGCTGTCAATGAAATTGCCGACTCCGCCTACTGCATTGAATGAAAGCGGTATCATGAACACGACTACCGCCAAGAGCACTCCGAACTGGATGACGTCGGTCATAAGTACGGCGAGAAAGCCGCCTACTACTGTGTAAATCAATGCGATGGCTCCGAGGATGAGCAATGCCCACCAGATGCTGAGGTAGCCGGCTGCCGTATCTCCTGCCATTCCTGTAGATGCGAAGATGCTTCCGTCAGGGACTTTGATGAGGGCGCACATCACCACAGCGACTGCATAAAGTGCTACTGCTGTATGTACGGCTCTCGCCACGATTCCGGAGATGGTATAGAAGCTTACGGAACTGTGGCCGAAGCGGATTGTAAGGAATTCGCCCGGTGACTTGATCCTGAGGCTTCTCCATTTGCCTGATATCCAGCGTCCTACTATCAATGACGCGAAGCCGAGGCAGATGGCGACGACTACGGCGACGAGTCCGGATTTGTATGCGACTCCTCCCCATACGACGAATGTGCTGGCGGAGAATATGGTCATGTAGGAAGATATTCCGGAAAGCCACCATGAAGAGTTTCTTCCCGCGATGAACATGTCTTCGGAACTCTTTATCTTTCTGGACATTACGATGCTCACGGCTATCAGTCCGAGGAAATAAAACAGTATAACTATATAGTCAAGTGTTCCCATTGTCGGTTATTGGTTTTCGTTTGTTATTTTATTTTTTAAGCTTCTTACGACTTTGTAATTTTTCCAGTGCGATGGTTGTTGCCTTGTTGCTTGGTTACTTGCCGCTTTTAGTTTTCTTTCGGATGTCTCGTTCGGTATAGGGCTGTCCTTATACCCTTGATTCATTGACCTAAAGCTGGGCGCCCATTGCCACGAGTCTGGCTACGAGAGCCTCTACATTGACCTCATCCACCGGCATTCCGGTCCTGGCGCACTGCGCGGCAGCGACTCCTGCGGCCTGTCCCATCTCCATACAGCTGGACTGGACCCGTATGGATGCGAAGGCGGTCTTGTCCGCGCTGATGCATCGTCCTGCGACTATGAGGTTCGGGTAATCCGGTGCGATCAATGAGCGGAACGGTATGTAGGCCGGTGTCTTGAGGAACGTGATGTTCTGCTTCTCGCCTTTCGACACGTGTATGTCTATCGGATGCGCGCCTCTCGAGATGCTGTCCTCGAAATGCACGGCATTCAGGTATTCTTCTCCTGTGAGGGTATGTACGCCCTTGATTCTGCGTGTCTCTCTCACGCCTGCCTGAACTGAAACGGCTGTCAGATAACTGTTTTTGAATTCCTCGACGTTGTCCTTGAGTATGGCGGCCATGCGGAAGGCGTCTTCTCTGAGGCGGCATTCGGCAGCGGTGAAGTCGCGGTTGTCACAGGCATCGCCCGCTGTCCTGGTGATGTTCACCGTGACTGTGCCAGGCTGCATTGTGGAGCAGAACCACGGTCCGCCGAATTCTGGCATGTGGAGTTCTTCCATCTTGCTGATCAGCAGTTCTCTTACCGGGAGGCAGTGGCAGTTCACGCCCTGTTTGTTATGATGTATGGCATCCTGCATCATCGGGGTGCTGAGGTCAACGCCTGACAATATGAAGTAGGATGACATCGGCTGAAGTGGTCTGCCCTCTGATTCCTGCATCGGTACTCCACTCATGTGAGCGAGGTCGGCATCGCCTGTACAGTCAATGAAAATACGGGACGCAAGTGCCTCTGTGCCATTTTTGTTGTTTATCAGTACGTGGGTAATCCTGTTTCCTTCCCTGATGCATCCGGTCAGATAGGAATGCATGTACATATCCACACCGGCCTCGAGGACCATGCGCTGAGCCTCAAGTTTGTAGTGTTCCGGCTCGAAGGCGACATTGGCCAACGGGCTTTCTATTTCGCATCCGTCGTTCTTGGCCAATCTGTTCACGAATTCCCAAGGGATGCCGCCGTTGACAAGTTTTCCGTTATATGAAAATACGCTTATCGGGTTCACGAAGCCGGCCGTCGCCATGCCTCCGAAAAAGCCATACTGCTCTACCACAGCGACTTTCGCGCCTTCCCGTGCAGCTGCTATCGCTGCAATGAAGCCTGCAGGTCCGCCTCCGCAGACGACCACGTCATAGGTCCCCGCAACAGGCGCAGTTCCTGAGAACTGAATATTTTTATCGTTGTTCATAAGACTGATTTGGTACCGTTTCAGTATTTGAATCGTTTCAAACTTTTTGCAAAGATAAATACTTTTTGAATCGGTTCAAAGTTTTTTTTGATTTTTTTTCAAGTCGTGTACTTCGGCATAGACAGATAATTGCGGCATCAGGCAGATTTATCTGATTCCATTGCTCTCAGCGATTCATCTGATTCTAGTCCCCGGGCCAACTCTCCCCACGGCGACTTTTCTCAAAGATTTCCTCAGACATTCCCGCAACCAACCAGCAACAACTCGATTTTGTCCGGAAAAAAGGGGTGATTTACGGACAAGTTGTATTTTCCTGATTTTGGTTGACTCGATTATAGAAATTATT